>OLKW01000168.1_pt1 | contig 89176 bp, 71 predicted proteins | sample 1604351 | NCBI WGS metagenome assembly OLKW01 (sample SAMEA104055714, study PRJEB20765) | soil metagenome | isolation source: soil
CCATTTACATCCGTACCTGTAACCGTATAAGTTTGTGTAGATGCGGGTACAAACGGAACACCATTAGAAACTCCACTAGTCCAGGTATACGTACTGGCACCACCACCTGTTAAAGTTACGCTTGTACCTGCACATACTACAGTGGCTGTTGCATTTGCAGTTATTGTTGGTGTTGCATTAACTAGTACGCTTGTTGTTTTTGTTGAAGAACAAGTGCCTGTTGTGCCGGTAACTGTATAAGTTGTAGTTACAGTAGGTGAAGTTGTAATAGTAGCTCCTGTAGCCGAAGTATTCCAGGTGTATGTACTGGCTCCGCTTGCCGTTAATGTAGCTGAACTTCCTGCACAAATAGTTGCGCTATTTATAGTAATGGGAGGGCTTGATGCTAAAGTAAATTTAAAAGTGCCAGTTAGAGGAGGGCAGGCATGAGGCGGTATAAAAGTATAGGTAAGGGTATAAGTAGTACCTCCCGAAAGCAAAGCAGGGTTTATAAAAACTTTTCCATTATGGTAATCAGTTAAAGCAACGGTACCACTAACAGGAGTTATGCTAAAACTGGCTGTTCCAATTGGGGTATTGGCAGGTACAGTATCTGTAAAGCAAGGGTTTCCCAATGATATTACACTAAAAGAAGTTTGGGAAGATAAAGGAGCGCGGGTCCAGCAATCTTGTAATTGAACCGTTGTTGAAATATTTAATATGCTGTTATCACAAAACTGAAAGGTATGCTGCTGACTGGGGTCTAAATATATTTTATTAATACCCCACATCCCAATAAAACCAGGGCAATTACCCGGGCCACCTATCGGATAAACACAGGTTGTTGAAGTTCCTACGCAGAGTAAATCAGTAGTTCCTTCATAAAAAGTTTCGGTTGCGTTTGAGCAAAAACTGCCATCAAAAAAACCAACATTATATTGGCTTAATATACAGGGGGTGCTAATATCCCCTGTTGTGGTCATATTATTCTTATCCACATAAACATAAAAAGCCGGGGCGTTGCAAGTTAAGGTGGCGTTATTGGCTATATAGTTAAATGTTCCATTTGCATAATCTGTCGAATCCTGAGCCAGTAAGTTAACCGAGCCGCTTGGGCATTGCGCCTGGGCCGTGTAAGCAGTAGCAATAATACATACCATACTATGTATTATTTTAAAGAAATAGCTTATGTTGTTTTTATTAGTCAAACTATTTTCTATTTAAAAAAGAAAATTATAAAAGCTCAATGAAATACAACCCTTGTTGTCGGCAAAGTTTTTAACATATAAATTTAATAAATTTTTTTGTGATTTTGCTAAAATAAAAGTCTTTTTCTGAATAAATAAATTAAGCCGATAAACCTTAAAAAATAGGGGGCGAATTTATCAAATTACATAATTTCATTTCTGTATTTTCCTTCCTTTTAATGTGTAGGAAAAAAACGCTTGTTTTTTATGTTATTGGAAGAAACTATTATTTTTGGAAGCGGAAGTTTAGATGAGTTTAATTCCCTGTTTTAGTATAACAAAATGGTATTTGCTAAGAATTAAGTGTCATATTCAGAAAAACCCTCCAATTATTTGTTAAAACTGCTTGTATTCTTACTTGTAACTGTCATGCATTTCGATAGTTTGGGTTCTTAAACGTTACCAGTTACCCGAAAAAAACAACCACTTATAAAATAGACCCATACCGCGCCTTAAAAATACTATTTTTGTGCCCTTAAAGTTTATAAATGCGGTTAATCGTAAAACATATATTTCTCTTACTGATTTTTTGTCTGATTTGTATTCAGGCTTATTCTCAGGCGAGTGGCAATATACGCGGCTTTATCTATACAAAAGATAACGGGGAGCCGGCTCTTTTTACCAGTGTGTTTTTAAAAGGCACAAAAATGGGTGCAAATACAGATATAAACGGTTTTTTCTCTATCACTAAAATACCTGCCGGAACCTATACTTTAATGGCTACTTATATAGGTTATGACTCGGCAACGGAAGTAATAACCGTATCAGCTAACCAGATCATTAATAAAAAATACTACCTGGCGAAAGGAACTATACAACTGCAGGAAGTAATTCTTACAGCCGAACAGCAAGCAAAAAAAGAAGATACCAAGGTTTCAGTACAGAAAATAGACCCTGTAATGATTAACAAACTACCAAGCGTTGGAGAACCCGATATTGCCCAATATTTACAGGTATTACCGGGCGTTGTTTTTACAGGCGATCAGGGCGGACAATTATACATACGTGGAGGTTCGCCGGTGCAAAATAAAGTATTGTTAGATGGGATGATTATTTATAACCCTTTTCACTCAATAGGATTGTTTTCTGTTTTTGATAACGATATTATTAAAAATGCCGATGTATATACAGGTGGTTTTGGCGCTGAGTATGGCGGACGAACTTCATCCATCATGGATATTACCACGCGCGATGGAAATAAAAAAAGACTTTCCGGAAAAGTTTCTACTTCTACATTCGGAGCAAAAGCAATGATTGAAGGCCCATTAAAAAAATTAACCGAAAATGGAAACACCAGTTCTTCCTTTTTGTTTTCCGCAAAAACATCCTACTTACCATACACTTCCAAATATTTATATACGTATGCCAATGCAAACGGATTGCCTTTTGGTTTTACCGATTTATATGGTAAAGTATCCTTGAATTCTAATAACGGTTCAAAGATTAATCTTTTCGGATTTAATTTTAGGGATAATGTTAATTACACAGGCATTGCTAAATTTAACTGGAACTCGTTTGGTGGCGGAAGTAATTTTGTTCTTATTCCCGGAAACTCCAGCACTTTAGTTGAAGGTAATTTTGCCTACTCTCAATATAAAATAACAGAAACCGCTTCCACCATACAACCTCGCAGCAGTACAATTGGCGGATTTAACGGAGGATTTAAATTTACAAACTTCATTGGAAAAAACGAAATACGCTATGGTTTTGAATTACTTGGATATCAAACCAATTTCAATTTTCATAACGATTTAGGAATTGCCATTGCTCAACAAGCTACTTCTACAGAAATTGCCGGCTATGTAAAATCTAAAATTGTATTTGCTAATCGTAAAATAATTATTGAACCCAGTTTTCGTTTGCATGAATACGCTTCTTTAGGGCAACTCTCACCGGAGCCCCGTCTTTCAGGTAAGTGGAATATGGCCAACTGGATGCGCTTTAAGTTTGCAAGTGGATTATACGCACAAAATTTATTGGCTGCTAACTCAGATCAGGATGTGGTAAATCTTTTTTACGGATTTTTATTTAGTCCGGAAGATTTACAGGATTATTATTCGCCTAAACCGGGACAACCCTATTCAACCCCCGTCAATTCCCGGTTGCAAAAGGCAAACCATCTTATAGCAGGTTTTGAGTTTGATGTGCTTAAACACTTTGATATAAATATTGAGGCTTACCAAAAGCAATTTACTTTTTTAACAGCCATAAACCGTGATAAAATTGTAGATGATAATGATTTACATTTGGGGTTTCCTGATTTTCAGAAAAAAGATGTAATTGTTGAAACAGGTTATGCCCGTGGTATAGATCTCGTTGTGAAATATGATATTAAACGATTTTACCTTTGGGTAACATATTCGTATGCTTATAATCGTCGTTGGGATGGGCAGCGCGAATATTATCCGATATTCGACCGACGCCAGAGCTTAAACATTGTTACCTCTTATGCCATTGATAAAAAGAAACATTGGGAAGTTAATGCTCGCTGGAATTTTGGAACCGGTTTTCCAGTTACGCCTACACAAGGCTTTTATCAGCAAATTGATTTAAGTAATTACATGAATAATTATACAAATCAAAACGGAACCTTGGGTTATCAGGCAGGTGCTTTATTTACGCAACGTTTACCGTATTATCACCGCTTAGATATTTCTGTAAAATATAAATACATCTGGGCAGAACACACTATACTGGAAATAACAGCCGGCGCAACCAACGTTTATAATCGCGCCAATATTTTTTATTTCGACCGAATTACTTATCAGCGAATAAATCAGTTGCCTATTATGCCTACTGTAAATATGAGCTTTACTTTTTAGTACCTTAGCACATTAAATAAATCTTGTGCGCATAGCTTTACTTACCGACGGAATTTGGCCTTACCGCATTGGCGGAATGCAAAAGCATTCGTATTATCTGGTAAAATACCTTGTGCGCAATGGCGTGGAGGTTGATTTATATCATCTTAACGAAAGTAAATTTGATATTTCTAAACTTGAATTTTTTTCAGAAGAAGAAAAGAAATTTATTCGCCCTTTTGTTTTCACTTTTCCAAACAAAGGCAAGTGGCCCTGGCATTATTTAAGCGAATCGAAAGCGCATTCTAAAATGATGTATGAGCATTTTGTAAAACAAACACCCGTTGATTTTATTTATACTAAAGGTTATACAAGTTGGTATTTTATAAAGCAAAAGCAAAACGGAAAAAAACTTCCGCCAATCGGCATACGTTTGCATGGCTATGAAATTTTTCAGGCATCAAGAAGCTTGCTGAATTGGTACCGCAATAAATTGTATATGCCATTAATAAAGTATCTCAATAAAAATGCAGATTATATTTATTCTTACGGAGGCGGCATAACAGAAATTATAAAACAAAATATTCCCGGTTCGCTAAACAAAATTATTGAAATACCCGCAGGTATTGAGATCGAATGGATTTTTGAAAACAATAAAAAAGTAAATTCACCTCTTCGTTTTGCTTTTTTAGGAAGGTATGATATACGCAAAGGAATAAAAGAACTTACCGAGGCGCTGAAAAATGTAGTTGGTAAAAATCCTTTTGAGTTTCATTTTATTGGCCCTATTCCAGATGAATTTAAAATTAATTCCACTCAAATAAAATATCATGGCGTTGTAACTGAGGCTGAAAAAATAAAAAGTATTTTACGGGAGACTGATGTGTTTGTATTACCCAGTCATTCTGAAGGTATGCCAAATGTTATAGTAGAAGCCATGGCAAGCGGTTGCGCTGTGTTAGCTACCGATGTAGGTGCGGTAAATGTTTTGGTGAACGAAGAGAATGGATGGTTAATTCCTCCAATTAACACCAAAGCTATAGAAGAAAAAATGCTGCAGATAATAAATGGAGATGTGAAAAATATTGAAGAGAAGAAAAATAATTCTGTAAAAAAAGTAAAACAACATTTTTTGTGGGGCGATGTAATTTTGCAGGAAATAAACGCAATAAAAAAGATAATTGATAAATAAGAAAGTCATATTATCTCACAGTGGTAAGCAGCATTCATATTATGTTGCTAAAAATTTATTGGAACTTGGTATGCTCGATAAATTCTGTACCAGTTCCTATGTGCGCTCAAAATTCTTACAAAATTATTTCACTGAAAATAATAACCCTTTCTGGAGCAAAAGATTTATTTCGGGATTGTACGGTGATAAAGTAGAAAGTAACTGGCGTTTTGAAATGAAATATTTTCTCGCAAAAAAATTTTCTAAAAACCTTTCCGATGCAGAAAAACTTATTTACGATTGGGATATGGCTTTTGATTACTATATGTCGAATCGAATAAAAAATTACGAAGCAAATTTTTTCTGGGGTTTCCAGGGTTCCTGTTTTGATACTTTACAAGCAGCAAAAAATGCCGGTAAAACTACTATTTGCGAATTATCAACTGCGCACATTACGGTAGCTAAAAAAATACTGCAGGAAGAATGTAAACTTCATCCCGAATGGGCAGCCAGTATTAGTAATGTAAATTTCCCTGCCGGCTTTGAAAAAAGGTTGGAACAAGAGCCGCATCGTGCAGATTATGTTTTTGCTGCATCTGAGTTTACAAAACAAACACTTTTAGAAGGCGGAGTAGGTGAAAAAAAAATAATTAAACTGCCTTTGGGTGCTGATGTTTCTAAAATAAAATATAGTGCAAAAAGGGGTGCTATTCAAAATCGCCCGCTTAAATTATTGTATGCGGGTATGGTTACGCAACGCAAGGGTATTAAATATTTATTAGATGCGATGAAAACTTTTCAAAGGAAAGATGTGGAGTTGCATATTATTGGAAATGTTTTTGGAGCAAAAGATGAATTTGAAAAATATGCAGGAATGTATACCTATCATGGAGCAATGACGCAGCAACAGCTTTTTGAAAAATATACGGAGTATGATGCCCTTGTTCTTCCAACTGTTTTTGAAGGTTTTGCCTTAGTGATAATTGAAGCTATGGCTGCCGGCTTACCTGTAATTGCTACTTCAAATTGTATTGGCCCGGATATTATTGAAAAAGAAAAAAACGGCTATCTAATACCGATACGCGATGTACAGAAATTACAGGAAGCAATCTCCTTGTTACGCAACAAGACAAACGATGAGTTTCAGGCTATGTCGGAATGTGCCAGAGAAGCAGCTTTAAAATTTTCATGGGAAAATCACAAAAATAACATTATGGAAATATTCAATAACAAATTAATTTTGTAGATTTACCAGTATGAAGCATTCTAATATTATTTGGTTTGAGATACCTGTGCAAAGTCTGGATACGGCTGTGCGTTTTTATTCAGCTATGTTGGGTACACCCATAGAAAGGAAAATGTTGCTTGATACAGAATATGGAATATTTAAAAGAGAGAATACGGGTGTAGGTGGTGTATTGGTTAAAAAGAAAGATGTAATGCCCGGTTCCGGAGTTATTCTGTTTTTTTATGTAAATATTTTATCGGATGCTATTGAGGCAGCCTGTAATAATGGGGGAAAAATAATTACACCAAAAACATTAATTAAGCAAACTGATGAAAAAGGCAATCGTACTATTGCTCAAAATTTAATTGATAACCAGATTGGGTATTTTGCAGAGTTGGTAGATTCTGAAGGAAATCATATCTCTTTATATTCACACTATTAGATTGTAGTGTATCATCAGTTCAAACTCAGTTGAGAATTTCCTGCGTGTTTCGTTATACTAAATTTATTTCAGCATCTATTTTTAAGTGTGTACAATCCGAAACAAATTCAGGATGATATACTAAGGTTTATAAATAATTTCTATTGTTCCGCTTTTTTTGGTGTCGGAAACAAGTGAAAGACTTTTTTTCTTTTTAGAATTATCATCAATTTCCATAGCGGCTGTATTGGGTGGCACGCTGCCAAGGTTTACGGCATGCATCACTAAATAATTTGCTCCTGCTTGTAAATGAAGGGTAATTTCTTTTTTCTCTTTTGTCAATGTAAAATCTTCTAAAATTAATTCACCATTTAGGTATAAAGATATTTTATCTCCATCAACACTGCCTCTATCCCATACACTTACTGTAACTAAATCGCTGCCAACTTCCATGGTTTTTTGTATGTCTAAGTGTCTGCCATTTACTATATGTTTATGTAAAACTTCTTCTTCCTTTTTTACTGAAACTGTATCAATGGGTTTGTCTTTTAATTTGTAATTAACCGTATATCTCAGATTAAGCATAACGGTACCTCCATTATATGTAATCTGACTTTTCCCTACCGACAAACCTTTCTGAAAAAATTCGTATTGTTCAGTAAAAGTATTTGTAAACGGAGCGTAATAAACAAGGCCAATATCAAGCGCATGTTTATTGTCGTCTGTAAAGTATTTAATACCAATTTCTGTACCTAACATCCAACTGTTTTGATTAATGGCAACTACATTTGATTTCATTCCGGTTCCGTTTTCTGTCCAGTCTTCATTGTGATTTAATTTAATTAGTTGTGTAAAAGGATCGCCAAGATTTCTATGCAAAAAAGTTTGTCCAAACGATTCTCTGATATACCAATACGAACTTCCACCCATAAAATGACTTTCGCCTCTGAACCAGCAACGCTGCAGAGCTACTGAGTATTTAATGTATTTATCTGCCTCAACCCATTTGGTAGTTGTATCTCCGTGTGTAGGAAAGCCAAAGGGAGAATTAAATTCGTAACAGGCTTTATTACTTTGTAATTCAACTTGTATAGATGTATAATTATTGCTTTTTTTATCACGCCATAAAAAACCTGCATTCGCTCCGATAGAAGTATTGGCAATTAATGCTAATGATTTGTGACCGTTTACATCTATCACATTTCCAAATCCATAATTACCTGTACGCGAAAAAGTATTAGTACCACTAATAGTATTAAGTGTGGATGGCGACCACCCAATCATGCCGAGATTAAAACCTGCTGTCCAGTATTTCTGACGTTGCACTTTAATCTGACTGTTAGAAGTAAATGGAATAAATAAAATGAAAAACAAGAATGAAAAGAAAAACAAATAAAGACTTTTATCCCGTAGCATAATTTCTTTGTTTATGTAAAGTTAAACAAGGCTTGTGCCATAAACTGTTAAAGGTTCTTAAATTGGAAAGATTTATAGAGTTAGAAACGCTATGTGTTTGCGTTAGGGAGTGTAGCGGAAATCCTCCTCGCATCATAACTTCGCACGATGTGACAATGTTTATATATGCGAGGAGATTGCAGCGTAAAGCCCGACCCCGCTTTTTCTGCGGGGTAACGCCCAAAGATTATTTCTTAAAGGCGGAAATAGCTTTGCGAACGCTGCCGTAATGAAGTAATAAATTTTGCGCACTTTCAAAATCTAAATTCATTTCTTGCATAATCATTTGAGTGCCGCGCTTTACCAGTTTATTATTACTTAATTGCATGTCTACCATTTTGTTTCCTTTTACACGACCCAACTTTATCATGACAGAAGTAGAAATCATGTTAAGCACAAGTTTTTGTGCCGTACCCGCTTTCATACGCGTACTGCCTGTAACAAATTCCGCACCTGTACTAACTTCTATTGGGAATTTTGCAACTTTAGCCAAAGATGTTTTTGCATTGCAGGTAATACAACCCGTAACAATTTTATGCTGATTACATTTTTTTAATGCGCCAATTACATAAGGCGTAGTGCCCGATGCAGCAATGCCAATTACTACATCTTTGGTATTTATTTTGTGTTGTTGCAAATCTTTCCAACCTTGGTTCTCATCATCTTCGGCAAATTCAACAGCTTTGCGAATGGCTTTGTCGCCACCGGCAATCAATCCAATTACTTTTCCTTGTTCAATGCCATAGGTTGGCGGGCATTCACTTGCATCAACAATGCCTAATCTTCCGCTTGTGCCTGCGCCCATGTAAAAAAGACGGCCGCCATTTTTCATTTTGGCGACAATAACCTTTACCAGCTTTTCTATTTGCGGCATTACTTTTTTTACAGATTTAGAAACTGTCTTATCTTCTTTGTTGATGTTTTTAAGGAGAGTAGCAACATCCATTTTTTCGAGTTGTTTGTATTTCGAATCAGTTTCGGTGGTGTAGTATTTTGGCTTCATAGAACGCAGATGACGCAGTCCCGATAAATCGGGAATTATGATTTAATAATATTTTTATTGTATTTGTTGATATGTATAGAGTCGATTAATTTTAATAAATCCTCAAAAACATCTGTGCTAATCATAAGGCAACCTGTGTTATCAGCGTTCCATTGTATTACGCGGCTTTTAAACCGTTAAACGGTTCATTTTTTAATTTATTTTTAGCATATGCAAGAGTAACTGTAAATGTTTTAGGAGGGTTTTTTTCGGAAGGAATCTCAAACATAATATCTAACATAATGGCTTCGCAAATACCGCGTAAGCCACGGGCACCCAGTTTATTTTCCAATGATTTTTCTACTATTAAATCTAATACTTCATCTTCAAAAATTAATTCGGTGCCATCAATTTTAAAAAGACTTTGATATTGCTTTATCAATGCATTTCTTGGCTCTGTAAGAATGCGACGTAAAGTAGCTGAATCCAATGTATTCATATAAGTTGTAATGGGTAAACGTCCAATCAATTCAGGAATTAAACCAAAAGTTTTTAAATCCTGCGGAATAATATACTGCAATAAATTATTTCTTTCAACATCGTTTATATTTACAGATGCACTATAACCAATTGCTTGTGTATTGAGCCTACGTGCAATAATTTTTTCTATACCATCAAAAGCACCACCGCAAACAAATAAAATATTCTTTGTATTTATCTGTATCATTTTTTGTTCCGGATGTTTTCGTCCGCCTTGTGGCGGAACGTTTACAACAGAACCTTCCAGTAATTTTAATAAGCCTTGTTGCACGCCTTCTCCCGAAACGTCTCTTGTAATTGAAGCATTATCTCCTTTGCGGGCAATTTTATCTATCTCATCAATAAATACAATTCCTCTTTCTGTTGCGGGCACATCAAAGTCTGCAGCTTGTAACAAGCGGCTTAATACGCTTTCAACATCTTCTCCCACATAACCTGCTTCGGTTAACACAGTGGCATCTGCAATACAAAATGGTACGTTTAATAATTTAGCAATAGTGCGTGCCAATAAAGTTTTGCCTGTACCTGTTTCACCGGCTAAAATAATATTAGATTTTTCTATTTCTATTTCTTCCTTGTCAATTTGATGTGTTGGATTGGATATTCGTTTAAAGTGATTGTAAACTGCAACACTCAAAACTTTTTTCGCCTGGTCTTGTCCGATGATATACTCATCTAAATATTTTTTTATGGCATCGGGTTTTAATAAAGTTAGAGATTGTTTGGCACTTTCTTTTTGCGTTTGTTCGCTTTCAGCCGAAACAATTTTGTAAGCCTCTGCCACACAGGTTTCGCAAATGTGCCCGCTTTGTCCGGCAATAAGCATTTTGGCGCTGCGTTTATCGCGACCACAAAAGGAGCAGGTAATAATATTTTTTGCCATAAAATTAGGTATGTAGCTTTCGGCAAAGATACAAAATTTGCATGATTTTAAGGAATTAAATTCCATCTATTTCATTCTTACTTTAAGTCTATTTTGCAAAAAAGGTGTTATTTTTAGAAGAATGAATAATACCTTTGCTATAGATTTTTATTCTATATGTTAAGCAGGTTTAAAGGAGTAATTTTTTTCATTTTTATTTCTACTCAGGTCTTCTCGCAATATAACCCGAAAACTATTTCCGGCTTACGAAAAAATTTAAAAACTACTCCCGATTCTTTAATAGGAAAAATATACAATAAACTTTTTACAGAATTTTATTCGCATTCTGCTTTCGATTCTGCTGTTTCGGTGTCAGAGGAAGCAGTGATAAGGGCGCAGCAAATAAAAGACAGAAAATTTGAATCGACGGCTCTGGTGTGGGAAGGAATGGTTGAGTTTGAAAGAGGGAATTATGATAAAACGGTTGAGCTTTATGTGCAGGCGCTTAAAATAAAGGACCAAATAAAAGATTTAAGTGGTGAATCGAGCGTATTAATTAATCTTGCAAGCGTATATTATGAGAGAAATCACCCGGATAAGGCTATAGAATTATTTAAGCAGGCGTTGAGTATAAAAATAAGATTAAATGATAAGAAAGGTCAGGGAACAGTTTTAAGCAATCTTGGAAATATTGCCCAAAGCGAAAAACAGTTTAAAGAAGCAATTAAGTATTATCTGCAAAGTAAAAAATTAATTCAGGAAGAGAAAGATACACTTCAAGTGGCAATTGTAAATAGAGCTTTAGCAAGTGCAAATTTAAACGTAGGTAATATTAAAGATGCTGAAATGTTGGCACGGCAGGCTTTAAGTGTTCTTCGAAATTACAACAACCGTCATTTTACACAGTGTTTAACCTTACTGGGTAAAATTTATTACGAAAAAAAGGATTACAACAGAAGTGTAGAGTTTTTGTTGGAAGGATATGAGAATGGTTTAAAAAATAAAACGCCTTTTTTATCATTAGAATCTTGTGAATACCTGGTTAAGTCTTATGAAAAATTAAAGCAATTAGATAAAAGTCTTTCTTACCAAAAACTGTACTCACAAATTAATGACTCTCTTCTTGGAATTAAAATGGGAGAACAGTTGGCTGATATGCAGGTGAAATACGAGACTGAGAAAAAAGAAAAAGCGATAGAACATTTAGATAAAGAGAATGGCAAAAAGGAACTGGAATTAACTAAAAAGAAAAATCAATTATTAATTATCAGCGCAGTTTCATTTTGCATCGTTCTTATTTTGATTGCTTTTTATTTCTATCATGATGCTAAACAACAAAAGCAAATTACGCATAAAGAAAAAGAACTTAGCAGACTTAAAGTTAGGAAGCAAAAGGAAATTATTGAAACTATAATTAAAACAGAAGAAAAGGAAAGAAAAAAAATAGCGGCCGATTTACATGATGGACTTGGACAAATATTAACCGCAGCAAAAATAAATTTAGCTAATTTAAATTCGGAAGAATTAAAAGGTGTTACGGACCTTGTAAATTCAGCCTTATATGAATCAAAAGCAATGGCGTTAAATTTAATGCCCTTGACGCTCAAAGAAAACGGTTTAACGGAAAGCATTAAACATATTTGTACAAAAGGCAATAAACCGGGTGAGCAGGAAATAACTTTTAGTGCGCATAATATACCGGAAAAACTTGAGCCGATTGTAGAGATAAATACCTATCGTATTTGTCAGGAATTATTAAATAATGCCCTAAAATATTCTAAGGCTACAAAAATATTTTTGCAATTGTTTTGCAGAGAAAATAAACTAATTATTCAGATTGAAGATAACGGCGTGGGTTTTGATAAAACCAAAGTAAAGCAAGATAGTCTGGGTATGAACACGTTAAAAGAGCGTGTAGCTTTATTGAGCGGAGAGATAGAAATTGAGAGCGCTCCAAATAAGGGTACAAATATTTTTATTGAACTTTCATTATAGGTATATTTGCAGTAATGATTAAAATTATCATAGCCGACGACCATTCCATTATTCGTGATGGTTTAAAAGCTATGCTCGAAAAAAACGCAGCTTTTGAAGTAGTAGGAGAAGCTGCAAATGGCAAGGAACTTATTGATCTTATAGGAAAAATTTCCTGCGATGTTATCTGCACAGATATTTCAATGCCCGTAATGGACGGTGTAGAGGCAACAAAATACCTGACAAAAAAATTCCCGAGAATAAAAATCATTTGCCTAAGTATGCATGAGCAGATAGATTATATAAAAAAAATGATTGATGCCGGGGCTGTTGGATATATTTTTAAAGATTCATCAAAAGAGGAATTAGAAAAAGCCATTGAAACAGTTCACGCGGGTAAAAAATATTTTAACCAAAAATTATTTGATATTTTATTAAGCAGCGAAAAGAGCCATGCTGATGGGGAAATAGTTTTATCTGATCGTGAAAAAGAAATACTGAAACTCATTTCAGAAGAATATACCAATGCGGAAATAGCTGAAAAACTTTTTCTTAGTGTAAGAACTGTTGATACCCACCGGCAAAATCTTTTACAAAAACTAAATGTTAAAAACACAGCCGGCTTGGTAAAATATGCCATTAAATCGGGCTTGCTTTGAACTTAGGCCGGATTTTGCAGTCTTTTAAAATTTCTTTCAATGCTTATTTCACTTGGAAGTAACGAATCTTGAATACGTTTGGCATAATGTATACTGTCTAAAATTTCTTTTTGTTTTTCTTCCAGTAAATCTTTTTGCGTTTCAACTTTATGCTTTTCGGCGGTTATAAGCACATTTAATTTTTGTTTATTTCTGTAGCCCCTAAAAATTAAAATGGCCAGCGCTATCATAAAAATAAATCCCGCAAATAAAGCATTTCGTATAACGGTTTGTTTTTCGGAATCTGCTTTTGATTTAATAAGTTCTTTCTCTTTTTTTTCTGTTTCGTATTTTGTTTGCATTTCAGAAAGTTGAGAAGCGTTTTCTTTATTAAAAATACTGTCTTTAATCTGCATGTATAACCGATGAAAATTATAGGCGTTTACAAAATTTCCGGTTTTGGCATGTGTCGAAGCAAGTGCGCTGTAGCTATAACTCAAATAACTCAGGTAGCCATTCTCTTCAGCAATTTTTCTGCCCTTGTTATAATAGCTAATTGCTTTATTGTCTTGTTTTAATTCAGTGTATAAATCGCCAAAATTATTATAAGCTAAAGCAATACCCATGATGTCTTTATTTTTTCTATATAGCTGCAATGATTCGGTTAAATATTCTTCTCCTTTTTCTGTATTATGTTTATATACATAAACAATACCAATATTGGTGAGGGTAGAGGGCATGCCTTCATAATCTTTAATTTCTTTTCTTAATGCAAGGGCTTTAAAATAATAATCTAAAGCTTTATCGTATTTGTTCAGCTCTTCATAAATATTGCCAATATTGTTGTATGATTGGGCCATTCCTAATTTATCTCCCACATCTCCGTCAATTTTTAAAGATTTTAAAAAGTAGCTTTCAGCATCGGCATATCTTTTTGTAGCTAAAAAAATTGCCGCTATATTATTATATACAGCACTCGATTTTTTTCTGTAACCGGTTTCTTCAAATAACTCTCCGGCACGAATATAATTTTTTAAAGCAGCTGGATAATTGCCCGTAAAATAGTAAGCTATACCAATGGTGTTGTGTGCCGATGCCATGCCTTTTTTATAGGATAGGTGTTTTCCTAAAGCAAGAGCTTGTTGCGCATAATTAAGAGAGAGATTGCTGTTTGATGAATAATAATTCCAGGCAAGACTATTTAGTGTGTTTACTTTATTACTGTCTTCACTTTGAGTTGCCAAAACTTGTAACAAACTGTCTCCGGCATTTTGTGAAAAGGAAATACTTGTAAGGAATGTAAGTAAGAGGAGCATATAAATAAACTTGAACAGGGTAGTAAAAAACATTTTACAAGATAGAAAAATATTTTTGTTTGCAAATAAAAAAAGTCCCGCCAATTGGCAGGACTTTTCTGTTTGAGATTATTTTGTTCTTGCTGTCACCCTGATCTTGTTAAAGGGTCGCTGAGTTCAGTATAACGAAATCTTATTTCTTAACTAACACTTCATCAAGCATACCATATGCTTTTGCTTCGTCGGCTGTCATCCAATAATCGCGATCACTGTCTGCCCAAACTTTCTCGTAGGTTTGTCCGCTGTGTTTAGCAATAATATCGTACAATTCTTTTTTCAGTTTTTGAATTTCGCGTGCGGTAATTTCAATATCAGATGCTTGTCCGTCGGCACCACCCATTGGTTGGTGAATCATTACACGCGCGTGTTTTAAAGCGGTGCGTTTTCCTTTTTCGCCTGCACACATTAAAACGGCACCCATTGATGCGGCCATACCTGTACAAATGGTGGCTACATGCGGTTGTATAATTTGCATAGTATCATAAATTCCTAAACCGGCATAAACACTTCCGCCCGGCGAGTTTAAATACATTTGAATATCTTTTTTGGCATCAACCGACTCTAAGAACAACAACTGGGCTTGCACAATATTTGCAACCTGATCGTCAATACCTGTTCCTAAAAATAAAATACGATCCATCATTAAACGAGAGAACACATCCATTTGTGCTACGTTTAACTGACGCTCCTCAATAATATAAGGCGTCATTGAAGAACTGATTTTTGATGTGTAGGCATCGTAGGTTAAGCTATTAATACCACGGTGTTTGGTGGCATATTTTCTAAATTCGTTATTATCAAACATAATTATGAGGTTTTAAAGGTTCAACAAATGTAATCTTTGCTTTGGTATTGCCAAAAAGCAAGCCAAAATAAACCTGCCTGTCGAAGTATGTAAAGTCCGCGCGCCGGCCGGCAGGAATGCCGACAATATGTCGACATTTTTAAGACTTACCTGACAAACAGAACTTAATCCTTTATCCCAAAAAATTCGTTATAGGAAACTTCTTTGTTGTTTAGTTTAAAGTTGCTTTTAAAAAGCTGAAGTATTTTTACAAAATACAAATTCTCGTATAATTTCTCGGCTTCTTTTTCTTTGCTTAAAATAGAAGCGGCAATTTTTTCTGCCTCGGCTTCTTCTGCTACTTGTCCCTGACGTGCATACTGACTTTGTACAAAACGTTTAGCTTCTGCCATGGCTTCATCCTGTGTAACAGTTAGACTGTTAGTTTTTATAATTTTGTTTTCAATCAGTTTCCATTTCATACTATGGCTCCATGATTCAAACTCTTGTTCAATTTGTTCCAAAGAAAGAGGTTTATCATTAACCGCCATTAACCAGCGCTTTAAAAAATCAACAGGTAATTGCGGGTTAACTTTATCAATCAAAGTTTTTTCAACCAATTCAAAAAATTTGCGGTCGCTGTCTTGCACAAACATTAAAGCCAGTTCTTCTTTAATTTTATTTCTAAACTCTTCTTCGGTTTTAATAATGCCTTCGCCATACAATTTGCTGAATAATTCTTCATTCAGTTCGGCATCTTCCATACGGGCAATATTTTTTACGGTAAGCAGTAAATTGCAATTTAAAACTTCGGCAGCTTCTTTATCAATGCCTAAGCCAATGCCCATATCAATAGCATTTGCATATAAATCTTTGCAATTGATAGTGATTTTATCTTCTTTTTTTGCGCCAATTAATTTCTGTTTGGCAACATCATTTTTTAAACGCTCAATGCCTAAACTGGTAGATTTAAAAACACCGCCCGCTTTAATGGCGCCGGTTTCATCTAATTCGTTAATATCAACAAACACCACATCTCTTTCGGTAGCCACTTCAGGATTTGTAGGTGTGCCATAATTGCGGCGCACGTCTTTTATGTATTTATTAATTAACTCGTCGTCAACTTTAACTACCATATAATCAAAAGCAGTTTTGTCAGATATTTCAACTTCAAATTTTGGAGCAAGGCCTAAATCGTATTTAAAAGTGAAATCTTTTGAGTTATCCCAATCTACTTTTTCATCTGCTTTTGGCAATGGGTTTCCTAAAATTTCAATTTTATTTTCGGTAATGTATTTGTGTATGCTTTCGTTCAGCATTTTATTTAGCTCATCGGCTAAAATATTTTTACCGTACATTTTTTTAACCATACCTGCGGGTACTTTACCCGGTCTGAAACCCGGCATAGAGGCCTGACGCTGTGCTTTTTTAAGCGCATCTTCTACTTGTTTTTCGTAATCAGCAGGACCCACTTCAATGGTAACCACTGCATTTAACACATCTACATCTTGCTTCGTAATGTTCATATTTCAGTAATTTTAAAAAGAGGGACAAATTTAGTGTTTTTTTATTGATTTACACCCTTAAAAGTAAGAGTAGACGAAGGGCTATATTGCATAAATATTGTGCTATATTTGTTCATCAAGTAAACAAAATTTCATGAAGAAAATTGTATTCGTTTTATTGTTGTTATTGAGCGTTTATGCTCAGGCACAAGATTATTTGGGCTTTAACCAAAGTAACTACGCAGGGGTTTCGGGTATATACGCCCAGCCTGCAAGTATTGCAAACGGAAGAGATAAGTTTGATATAAGCCTTATTGGAGTAAGTTTTTATGCTTACAATAATTATGTGGGAGTTAATAAACAAGCTTTTTGTCAGCCGTTTGGTCCCGGTGCATTCCACAATTTTAATGACCCCAATTTTAAACAAAATTTTATGACGACTAACGAAAATAGTCAGAATAAAAAGATGTTTGTTGGAAGTCGTATTGCCGGCCCTTCATTTTTGATAAACATTAATCATAAAAATGCAATTGCTTTTGCCATGAGCGAGAGAAATTATGTTAATGTTGATAATGTTGACCCTTCATTGGCTCATCAGCTTTACAACAATGTAAAAGATACTGCACTATGGGGTCTTGCGCTTAAAAATAAAAACTTAAGTATTCAGGAAATGAGTTGGGCAGAGTATGGTTTAACTTTTGCACATGTGTTTACGGAAAATACCGCGCATTTTTTTAAAGCGGGTGTAACGCTTAATATTTTACAAGGAATACAATCTGCTTATGTTTATGTTAAAGACTTTAACTATAAATTTAAAAACGATACTACTATTTCTGTTTACAATTCTCAGTTTAATTACGGGCACTCAAGCAACCTTAATGTATTAAATAATGTTAAGCCCGGAAGCAATAATACAGGTACAGGCATTATAGATTTTTCTCAATCCTATCCGGGTATAAGTTTCAACTTTGGAGCTGTGTATGAGTGGAGACCCGATTTTATGAAATACGAATATGATATGGATGGCGAACACAACCTGTGGCGCCGCGATCAAAATAAATACAAATTAAAAATTGGTTTAACTGTATCTGATTTAGGAAGCATTAAATTTAAAAAGGGTCCAACAAGTTTTGATTTTGTAAGTAATGTTACCGACTTTAGTTTGCATCAACTTAATACAAGTTCAGTATCTCAGGCAGATAGCTCACTTAAAGCGCATTTTACGGCATCAACAAATTCCCCTACTTATAAAATGGCTTTGCCAACTGTAATAAGTGCACAGGCCGATTATTATTTTGGGAAAAATTTGTACTTAAATCTAACTCCGTATTTTGCTTTTCAATTTACTAATCGCATAGCTAAGGTGCATGATATTAGCAGTATTATTCTTACCCCACGTTGGGATCATAAATGGTTTGGCGCTTTTTTGCCTGTGCAATATAATTTAAATGATGGTTTCCGTGCAGGTTTAGCAATACGTCTTGGTCCAATTGCATTTGGTACCAGCAACTTTGCACCTTTTCTTGGCATTGGCGGAAAAACAATTTACGGAGCAGATGCTTATGTAATTGTAAAAATCCCGATTTTCTATCGCGCACCGCATGATAAAGACAAAGATGGTATTTCAGATAAAAAAGATAAATGTAAAGATGTACCGGGTGTGGTAGAATTTCAAGGATGCCCTGATAGAGATGGTGACCATATACCAGACAGCGAAGATAAATGCCCTGACGTACCGGGTCTTAAAGAATTAAAAGGCTGCCCTGATAAAGATGCCGATGGAATAACTGATTTGGAAGATGCTTGTCCGGATGAAAAAGGTCCGATTGAATATAAAGGTTGCCCGGATCGTGATGGTGATAAAATCATTGATAAAAGTGATGATTGTCCGGATGAAGCAGGTTTACCTGAATTTAAAGGTTGCCCTGATAAAGACGGAGATAAAGTTATTGATAAAGAAGACTTGTGTCCGGATTTAGCAGGCCCTGTTGAGTACAGAGGCTGTCCTGATAAAGACGGCGATACGGTGTTAGATAAAGACGATCCTTGTCCGGATGTAGCGGGTCCTGTAGAAAACAAAGGATGCCCATGGCCGGATAGCGATAAAGATGGTATCGTTGACAGAGAAGATGATTGTCCGAATGTTGCAGGTATAAAAGAGTTAAAAGGATGCCCACCTGTTGTAATAAAAGCAGAAGAGCAGAAAATTATTGAAAAAGCTTTTGCCAGTCTTGAGTTTGCAACAGGCAAGGACATAATTAAAGCTGCTTCGTACCCTTCGCTTAATGATTTAGCGAAGATACTGAAACAACACACCAACGACTGGGTGCTTAAATTATCGGGTCACACCGATAACCAAGGTGATGCAGCTAAAAACATGTTGTTGTCCGAAAAACGCGCTAAAGCAGTTAAGAAATACCTGGTTGCTAAAGGTGAGAAAGCAGACAGGGTTGTTGTTGAGTGGTTCGGACAAACAAAACCGGTTGACAGTAATGATACAGAAGCCGGCCGTCAACGCAATCGTCGTGTAGAGATGAAAATTATAAAGAGATAATAAATCAAATAAAAAAAGAGAAGTCTTCCCGTTCATTGGGAGGGCTTTTTATTTTACCATGTGTCTGTTTTATTTTCCGCTAATCATAATAGGTAAGCAGCGGGCATAAATAAAGCCCGGTTTTACTTGTTTTTCTGTTTTTTTTGTTGTAGTATTGTTTTGATTTAGCCTCAGTTAAAGAATTAGCATGAAAAAAATTACTTTTTTTCTTTTCGTTTTACTCAGTTTCTACTTTGTTTCTGTTGGACAAAGATTAGGCGGTGGTGTAATTGGACAGGGGCAATGTAACCTCTCAGTTTCTATTGATAGTATTATTGTTAAACCATGTTTTCTAAAAGGCGGCGGCGTTTGTGGCTGCGGAAATACCTTATGGGCAGTTGTAAGCGGTGGCACTGCACCTTATAGTTATGTATGGAGTCCCAGTGGAATAACTACAGATACACTGCTTGGCGCTTGCTATTTATTGTTTTCTGTTGTAGTAACAGATGCTAATGGTTGCACGGCTAATGCCAGTTTAAATGTAATAATGCCTCCAACGGGTAGTGCAGGTATTACCGAATTCAATACTACTTCAGAAATTAATTTATACCCTGTGCCTGCTGTTAACGAACTTAAAATTAATATTACCGATGCTTCCTTAAAAGCACACGCTATAGAAATATATGATATGCTTGGCAATAAAGTAATCGAGCAACAAGTAAATACAAATGTTATGCTTGTTACACTTGATGTATCAACGCTTACAGAAGGTAATTACTTCCTGAGAATAGTTGGGGCTAACGGACAAAAAACTTCCCGTTTCTCAAAAGTTCAATAAACATATTTTTTTCATTCTTATTTACGGAAACAAAATACATTTGGTTTTACACAGGCGTGAAATTTTTTTATTCTGATTATTTTCCTATGTTTGAATAAGTTTTTGACCATGTGGCAAAAAGTGTTCATGTATTAAATAAGATTTAACCGGTAAATTGATTATGATTAAAAAAACCCTCTCAGCTTTTTTTCTTGTTACAATTGTTTCTTCTTCCTTATTTTCTCAGGATTCCAGCAAAGTTTCTCCGCTCACAATTTCAGGATATGTAGATGCTTATTATGCTTCTTATACTGATTCTGTTGGTCAGGGTAAATTTCAAAAATTCCCTACTACTTCTCCCCGCAGTAATTCAATCGGACTTAATATGGCTCTGATTAATGTAAAATATACCACAGATAAAGTGCGTGCGGTAGTCGGGCTTCATTATGGCGATATTGTAAAAAGCTCATGGGATAAAAATTATCAATTTATTCAGGAAGCCTACGCAGGCATTCGTCTTTGTAAAAAGCTTTGGGTTGATGCAGGTTTTTTTCGCACACATGTAGGTACAGAAGGACTTTTCGCCAAAGAAAATATTACAAGCTCTGTTGCCGTTGGAACATTTAACGAACCCTATTACGAAGCAGGTCTCAGATTAAATTATAATCCTACCGATAAACTTGCATTTAGTTTTTATTTACTTAACGGATATAATGTTTATGAAGACAATAACAATAAAAAATCATTCGGCATGTTGGCCACTTATGCCTTTAACGATTATTTAAATATTGGTTACAGTAATTATATTGGTGATGATGCGCCTATTGGCGATTCGCTTTCGCGTTTAAGAACCTACCATAATTTTTTTCTAAATTTCTCTAAGAACAAATTTAAAATGCAAATAGGAGGAGATTTCGGAACGCAAATGAATTCTGATACAACCGGAAAAAAAATGGCAACTATGTTTAGTGCACTCGCAACATTCAGATACGCATTCACATCAAAATTTGGAATATATACTCGTGGAGAAATTTTTAATGACCCAACAGGATTTTTGGCGGGTAAAGTCCCTGACAAGACAGGAAAACAAACAGGATATAAATTATGGGGCGCAACCGCAGGGTTAGAATATAAACCAACCGATAATTCTTATATGCGTTTAGAAGCAAGGCAATTGCAATGCGATGCAAATCAAGAAGCATTTCATTGGAATGGGAAGAGTCAAAGCGGTCGTCAGGAAATTATGTTTCACATGGGATTCTATTTTTAAGAAACTATAAATTAACCCGTCACGTTTTAGCGTGACCTAAAACAAATAAATATGTTCGACACAGGCACCACCGGCTTCATGTTATTGGCGACATCACTTGTTATGCTGATGACACCAGGACTTGCATTCTTCTATGGAGGATTAGCAGGCAAAAAAAATATTCTCGGTATTATGATACAGAGTTTCGTATCGATGGGAATAACAACTATCCTTTGGTTTATTTTCGGGTACTCACTTTGTTTTAGCGGAGATACCCTTGGAGGCATTATCGGAAATTTTGATAAAGTGCTGATGCACGGAGTAAATCTTAATTCTGCATATTCGGGTAATGCAAAACTTCCCGAATTTATTTTTATGGCTTATCAAATGATGTTTGCAATTATCACACCTGCGCTTATTACAGGTGCATTTGTAAACCGCGTAACTTTCAAAGCGTATTTATTATTTCTTATCGCTTGGCAAATATTAGTGTACTATCCTTTCGTACACATGGTTTGGGGTGGCGGACTATTAGCACAGTGGGGAGTACTTGATTTTGCAGGCGGAATTGTAGTTCATGCTACCGCAGGATTTGCAGCACTTGCTTCAGTAATTTATTTAGGTAAGAGAAGAAACACAGAAAACAAACCAAACAGTATTCCGCTTATTGCGTTGGGTACAGGTTTACTTTGGTTTGGTTGGTATGGTTTTAATGCAGGAAGCGCATTAGATGTAAATGCCATTACAGGCTTAGCATTTTTAAATACAGACATTGCTGCTTCTTTTGCTGCGGTTACTTGGTTAATTATAGAATGGTGCCGCGGCGCTAAGCAACCAAAATTTGTAGGACTACTTACGGGAGCAGTTGCAGGATTAGCAACGGTAACTCCCGCTGCAGGATATATTTCTCTTCCGTACGCAGCTCTTATTGGAGTTTTAGCAGGAGCTGTTTGTTATTTAGCAGTTGATTTTAAAAACAAACGCGGATGGGATGATGCGCTTGATGTTTGGGGCGTTCATGGAATGGGCGGAGTACTCGGAACTATTTTGTTAGGTGTGTTTGCATCTAAAACAGTTAATCCTGCAGGTGCAGATGGTTTGATACATGGCGGCACCGGTTTCTTTATGAAAGAAGTTGTTGCAACATTAGGCGCAGCTTTGTATGCATTTATTTTTACCTACATCATGCTCATTGTCATTAACAAATTTACAAAAGTACGTGTACCTGAACACGTAGAAGATAAAGGATTAGATGAAGGTTTGCACGGAGAGGCAGCTTACGATGAAGGTGTGCTTTAGTTTTTCTAAATAATATTTTAAATAAAAAATCCCTTTCAAAAAAACTACTTTCCGTTTTCCTTCTCCCCTGGAGAAGGTGTCCGGAGGGCGGATGAGGTGAGAGGGATTTTTTTATTGTGAGATGCTTTAAGTTTTAGTATATTAGTTGCGCATAGCCCTAAGTTAGCAGTAAGTGGCGAACATCGAAAAAAAAACATTTCGGCTCGACAAAAATAGTAGGCAATGAAAAAACATGTGACATTGGTTTTAATAATTCTAATTATTTCAATGGGCGGGGCTTTTTTGTTGCCCAATTTTTTAAAGTACAACCAGACAATGGAATGGCCGAGCATATCTGATTTTGCAATTTGGACTCTTTCAATTTTCGTAGTAATATTAATATTATTTCACGTAAATAAACCGACAGAAAAATTAGCAAGGCTTCCTGACGGGTACCACGAACTGTACAACGAAAATAATCAAATAACTAAAAAGGGCATGTTTGAATTCGGTAGACAAGTTAGTGGTACAAGACGTGTTTATAAAAAGGACGGGACTTTTTCTCATATTGAAATATGTACAAATGGTATTTATGCCAAAGACATTTCAAAGGGCTAACATTTATTTGTGGACATGTACCTTGACGCGTCCATTGTGTCGCCACCTTCTGCTAACAGCAAGTTTTAAAATGAGGGGCGTTCATTATGCAAACTAAAACATAAATTACTTCTCCGCCATATTATATACCATCTCTTTAATTTCCTGCGCATATACAGCATGTGTTCTTGGTCTTGGTTTTTCCAGATCTTCAGGGTAAAGCGGTTTGCCAAATTTTATGTGAATACTTTTGCTATTGAATTTCATCATCTCGTCAGGTAAAAAAAACATTTCAAGGTTTGCTTTAACACCTAAACGTTTGCGCCACATGGCAAAATTGTAAAAGAAATCAGAGTTTTTTCCTTCAATATAAACCGGTAAAATAGGTTTGTTGTACAAGATAGATTTTGTGACAAAACTTTTTTTCCAGACTAAATCTTTTATCTCTCCTTTTTGTTTTCTACTGACTAATCCTGCCGGAAAAATAAAACAAACACCGTCTGAAGCATAAAGTGCTTCCACATTTCGAAGTGCTTCTCCTGATGTAAGTCCCACTTTGTTAACACCGAGAAAAATGGGACCAAAATTTTTCATGTTGGTTAAAATATCATTTACAATAAACTTAACGTCTTGCCTTGCTAGAGATAACACATGTATCATTGCCATTCCGTCAATTCCACCCAATGGGTGATTGGATGCTACAACTATACCACCCGTTTTTGGCAAATTTTCCAGGCCTTCGTAAGTAATATTTATTTTAAGAAATTTAAGGCAAGCGGTGTTAAACTCGTAACCGTATTTATCGCGGTTCTCCCAGATGCATTGGTTAATGGTGTCCTCGTGAATTTTGCGTTTTATATAATTAATTACAAAACGGGGTAGCCATCTGTGTACCCCCGGGCTTTTCTCCCGGATGATTTTATCTATGTCTACAAACTTTTTAACCTCTTCCATTATCTAATTTGTTCATTTCCTGTTCATTTCTCTTACTCGTTTCTCCCCCAAAAAATACTCCTAAATCTTTTGAAATACTTGAATTATCAGGCATTTCGAGCTACAAAATAACTTAAAAATCAACACACAAAATTACCCTTATGGTAAAAACTTTTCAACAAAAGTGGTAAAAAGTGGTTTAGAGTGGTAGAAAGTGGTAAAAATCTCTTATTTTTGCAACACATCAATAAGAAAATGGCTATCAGTAGTTTAATAGGCGAATTTGAATGTAAAGTGGATATTAAAGGCCGCTTTATGTTCCCTGTCAACCTCAAAAAACAGATGGCAGATGGCTTTGAGAAGGGTTTTGTCATCAATCGCAATCTCCATCAAAAGTGTTTAGACCTCTATCCGATTGATGAATGGAACAAACTCAACAAAAGATTAAGTAAGCTAAATCGTCTGAAAAAAGACGTAGATATTTTCATTCGTCGTCTTACCGGTGGTGCAACTTTTTGTGATGCGGATAATACGGGTCGTGTTCTTCTTCCAAAACCACTTTCAGAATACGCTGATATAAAAACCGACATAAAAGTTTTAGGCGGAAACAACATTATCGAAATCTGGGATAAAAATATGTACGAGAATTTCTTATCGCAGGATGTTGATATGGCGAAAATGGCTGATGATATTTTTAAGGATATTGATTTTACCGACGATAAAGAGTAATGATGAGTTATCATCAACCCGTTCTTTTAAAAAATTGTTTAGAAGGTTTGAATATTAAACCGGATGGTGTGTATGTAGATGTCACTTTTGGCGGTGGCGGACATTCAAATGCGATTTTAGAAAAGTTAGGAGCAAACGGAAAACTGTTTGCTTTTGATCAAGACAAAGACGCTGCGAAAAATGTCCCTGCTGATAAGCGCTTAACATTCATTCCTCAGAATTTCATGTACATGAAAAATTTTCTGAGAATGCATGAAGCAACGCAAGTGGATGGCATACTTGCCGACTTAGGTGTTTCATCGCATCAGTTTGATGAGGCGGGAAGAGGATTCTCTATTCGCTTTGATGCAGATTTGGATATGCGCATGAACCAATCAAGTGAAAAAACTGCCGCGAAAATTTTGAATGAGTATGAAGAAAATAAACTCAAACAAATTTTCAGAGAGTATGGTGAAGTTGATAACGCCGGTCGCTTAGTGAAATTGATTGTAGAAGCCCGAATGTTGTTTCCTATCAGAGACACCGAACGCTTTAAAGAAATAATCGCACCATGCACACCAAAGTACAACAAAGAGCATCAGTACCTGGCAAAAGTATTTCAGGCTTTGCGAATTGAAGTGAACGATGAGATGGATGTGCTGAAAGAATTATTACAGCAATCACTGGAAGTTTTAAGTGTGGGAGGAAGATTGGTAGTAATGAGTTACCATTCGCTTGAAGACAGATTAGTAAAAAACTTCATGAAGAGCGGAAATTTTGAAGGCGAACCGGTAAAAGATTTTTACGGAAATATTTCCAGACCGTTTAATCTCATTACAAGAAAACCAATAGTGCCTGGTGCAGAAGAAATAGAAAAAAATAACAGAGCGCGCAGCGCAAAATTGAGAATAGCAGAAAAAATATAAAGAATTAGTAAACAGAAAGATTTGTGGGATGGAAAAAAGAAAAGTAAAACAGTAGGCAGTAGCAGTAGACAGTAAAATGTCGGTGCTGCTGATTGCAAACTAAAAACTGCAGACTAAAAAGTGGCGAACAAGTTTAAGGAAGTAAAAAAAGAAGAAACAATTATTGAAGAAGTTAAACCAACTCCTACCACCTCCGCCACCCCCAGAAAAAAGAAAAGTGGCATCGTAAAATCCCTCAATTCTTTATTCAGCGGAACCTTTCTAAGCAACGAAAAAGTACTAAAACATATTCCTTTCATCCTGTTTTTATCGGTCATCGCCATTCTGTACATAGCTAATGGCTATTGGGCAGATGATAAAATTCGTCAGGTCAACAAACTCAGCTCCCGTTTAAAAGAACTGCGCAGCGAGTATATCTCTACCAAATCAGATTTAATGTTTGTCAGCAAGCAAAGCGAAGTAGCTAAATCGGCCGAGAAAATGGGCTTGAAAGAACCTATTGCTCCGCCAATGAAAATTGTGGTTGATACAACAAAAAAGAGTCAGGAACAAAGAAACAAAAATAAAAAAGAGCAATAAAGTGGAAAACAGAAAAGACATATTGTGGCGCACCTATCTGGTTTACATTTTTATGTGTGTGTTTGCGTTGGCTATTGTTTACAAAATTGTGCAGGTTCAATTTATACAAGGCGATATGTGGCGCGAAAAATCTAAGCAACTTACCACAGCTTATGTAAGCATTGAAGCCTCCCGGGGAAATATTTTTGATGAGAATGGAAATTTGTTGGCTACCTCACTTCCGTATTATGAAGTCGGCATGGATGTAAACGCCCCATCTATTTCAAAAGATACGTTTAATAAATATGTAGGCCCGCTTGCTGCAGAATTGGCTGAGTTGTTTCCAACAAAAAGCAAAAAAGATTTTAAAAAGATGTTGCAAAGAGCGCGCATTACAAAAGACTGTTACATTGTATTACAACGCAATGTTTCGTACAAAGACTTGCAAAAAATTAAAACCTTTCCCTTACTTAAAAAAGGTAGTCGTGGTGGATTAGCCTATTTGCAAACCAACAGAAGAGAACTGCCTTTTGGAATATGTGCATCGCGCACTATTGGTTACACGCGTAACGAATACAGAGTAGGAATTGAAGGTGCATACGATTCTATTTTGCGCGGCACAAGCGGGAGACGTTTAATGCAAAAAGTTGCTGCCGATGTTTGGCGGCCCATTAATGATGATAATGAAATTGAACCAAAAGACGGAAGTGACATTTATACTACCATTGATGTAAACATACAAGATGTTGCTGAAAATGCTTTGCTGAAAGCACTTGTAAAAAATGATGCTTCGCATGGTTGTGTAGTATTGATGGAAGTAAAAACCGGAGAGATTCGCGCTATTGCAAATCTTACCCGTACTGATTCGGGTGCATACAGCGAACGTTTAAATTATGCTATTGGTTATGCTACTGAGCCCGGCTCAACATTTAAACTTGCTTCATTCCTTACTGCATTGGATGATGATTATATTGATTTGGATGATAAATTTTATGTGGGCAATGGCGAGTGCATGTACTACGATAAAAAAGTAAAAGATTCACATCCTCCAAAAACAGCAGAATTAACTGCTCAGGAAATTTTTGAAACTTCTTCTAACGTGGGTACTACAAAAATTATCACGCAGTATTATTCTAAAAACCCTCAGAAGTACGTAGATAAATTATTGTCGTTTAATCTGGGCAAACCTTTGGGATTAGGAATTCCCGGCGAAGGGAAGCCACTTATTAAAAGTGTAAATGATAAAAACTGGTGGGGACCCACACTTCCGCAAATGGCTTATGGTTACGAAGTGTTAGTTACACCTATGCAAACGCTTACACTTTATAATGCTATTGCAAATAACGGCACAATGGTTAAGCCGCGTTTTATTCGCGAAATAAAAAATAAATCGGTTACCGTTAGAAAATTTACACCTGAAATTATTAATCCGCAGGTTGTAAAATTAGGTACCGTTAAAAAGGCAAAAATTTTAATGGAAGGTGTGGTAGCAAGAGGAAGTGGAAAAAGTTTAAATATACAAGCCTTTAAAGTTGCCGGTAAAACAGGTACGGCACAAATTTCCATGGGAGGAAAAAAAGGCTATGGCTCTGCAGGAAATCACATTTATCAATCCTCTTTTGTTGGATATTTCCCTGCAGAGAAACCACTTTACACATGTATTGTAATAATCAATTCTCCGTCTAAAGGAGTTTATTACGGCGGTTTAGTTTCTGGCCCGGTATTTAAAGAAGTGGCAGAAAAAGTTTATTCAAACTCACTCGATTTTCAGACGGAAATAAATGTGAAAACAAAATTGCTTACAAAAGTTCCCGAAATGATTAAGGGAAATAAAGAAGATATGGCGATCGTTTTAGCTGATTTAAATATTCCTTTTAAAAATTCAATAGCAGAAGGAAATTGGATTTCAAATAATAAAACTGATTCTACAAAAATTACACTTCAAACAGTAGATATAGAAACCCAATTAAAAAAAGGATTTGTACCTAATCTGGAAGGCTTATCGGCAAAAGACGCTTTGTTTCTTTTAGAAAATAATGGATTGCACGTAAAACTGCTTGGCTTTGGAGCGATTAGAAAACAATCGCTTGAAGCGGGAACTAAATTCTACAAGGGATCACAAATTGTTTTAACACTGGGTTAATGCGTTTACTGACAGACATACTTTATAAAGCCGGACTCGAGGAAATTGTGGGCACAACTAATGTGGCTGTATCTTCTATTACATTCGATTCGCGCAAAGTAAAAAAGGATAGTTTGTTTATTGCCGTAAGAGGAACTGCTGTTGACGGACATAATTTTATTGATAAAGCCATTGAAGCAGGAGCTCTTGCAATTATCTGTGAAGAAATTCCTGAAAACAAAATAGAAGATATTACGTATGTAAAAGTTAAAAATGCAAATTACGCTTTGGGAATTATTGCTTCTAACTTTTATGATAATCCTTCACAAAAATTAAAATTAGTTGGTGTTACCGGTACAAACGGAAAGACAACTACGGTTACGCTCCTCTACAATCTTTTTAAATCTTTAGGAAATACCGTTGGTTTATTATCTACTGTAAAAAATAAAATTCATAACGAAGAAATCCCGGCAACACATACTACGCCCGATGCAATAGAGTTAAATGAATTGCTCTGCCAAATGGTTGAGAAAGGTTGTCAGTATGCCTTTATGGAAGTAAGTTCACATGCAATCGTACAACATCGCGTAACCGGAATAACTTTTGTAGGTGGCGTTTTTACCAATATAACGCACGATCATTTAGATTACCACAAAACATTTGATGAATACATCAAAGCCAAAAAAGCTTTCTTCGATACTTTACCCGAGGATGCTTTTGCATTGACTAACAAAGATGATGCAAACGGATTGGTGATGTTGCAAAACACCAAAGCGCATCGTGTAACTTATGCAATTAAATCTGCTGCAGATCATAAATGCAGAATCATTGAAAATCATTTAAGCGGTTTGTTATTGAATATAGATAACAAAGAAGTTTGGGTAAAATTAATCGGCACTTTTAATGCATATAATGTTTTGGCGGTTTATAGTGTAGCACTTCTATTAAAGCAGGATACTACAAATATTTTGACAGCATTAAGCACACTTAATTCTGTTGAAGGAAGATTTCAATATTTAAAATCAGAATCGGGAATTATTGGCATTGTTGATTATGCTCATACGCCCGATGCGTTGAAAAATGTTTTAGAAACTATCAAAGGCATTCGCACAGGTAATGAGCAAGTAATTACTTTGGCCGGTTGCGGTGGTGACAGAGATGCTGCTAAACGTCCTATCATGGCGCAAATTGCTTGTCAGTTTAGCAACAAAGTAATTCTTACTTCAGATAATCCGCGAAGCGAAGACCCTGAGGAAATTTTAAATCAAATGCAAAAAGGCATTGATCCTGTTGAAGCAAAAAAAACTTTACGCATTACAGATAGAAAAGAAGCTATAAAAACGGCTTGTTCATTGGCAAAACAGGGAGATATTATCCTTGTTGCAGGAAAGGGACATGAAAAATATCAGGAGATAAAAGGAGTGAAGCACCCATTTGATGATTTCGAAATTTTAAAAGAAACCTTAAAAACACTCAACGTATAATGTTTTATTATTTATTTACATGGCTTCACAAAGAATTTGATTTTCCGGGCGCGGGAGTGTTTCAATACATTTCCTTTCGTGCGGCCATGGCGATAATAACTTCTTTGGTTATTTCATTATTGTTTGGTAAACGTATTATCGAGTTTATTAGAAACAGACAAATCGGTGAAACCATTCGCGATTTAGGGTTAGCCGGAGAAAAACAAAAAGCAGGTACTCCAACAATGGGAGGTTTAATAATTCTTGCTGCAATTATTATTCCAACATTATTATTTTCGAAACTACATAACACCTATATTATTTTAATGTTGGTTTCAACCGTTTGGTTGGGACTCATTGGTTTTTTAGACGACTATATAAAAGTTTTCAAAAAAAATAAAGAAGGCTTGCAAGGAAAATTTAAAATAATAGGGCAAGTAGGTCTTGGTATAATTGTAGGAGTCACTCTTTATTTTAATTCTACTGTCACTATAAAAGAACGTGTTTATTCAAGCGGTTCTCAATCTTCTTCTTCTGACCCCGCATTAAATCAAGGTAAAGAATATAAAGCACCTAAGTATGCTGCAGAAGAAACTAAATGTTTAAAAACCACTATTCCATTCTTTAAAAATAATGAAGCGGATTATAACAAACTCATTAGTTGGATTTGTGACGATTGCAATAAATGGGGCTGGTTAATTTTTATTCCTATTGTTATTTTAATTGTTACTGCAGTATCTAACGGTGCAAATCTTACCGATGGTATGGATGGTCTGGCAACAGGAACATCTGCTATAATTGGAACTACTTTGGGTATTCTTGCTTACGTATCAGGTAATGCCGTGTTTGCTGATTACCTCAATATTATGTACATACCTAACTCAGGCGAGTTGGTAATTTTTATTGCTGCATTCGTTGGAGCTTGTATAGGTTTCTTGTGGTACAACTCATACCCTGCACAAGTATTTATGGGTGATACCGGTAGTCTTGCTTTAGGAGGAATCATTGCAGTATTTGCAATTGCTATTCGTAAAGAACTTTTAATTCCTATTCTGTGTGGAATATTCTTTGTGGAAACTCTTTCGGTGATGATGCAAGTGTTTGTTTTTAAAATCAGAAAAAATAAACACGGGCTTGAGTACGCGAAAACACATCGCTTGTTTAAAATGGCCCCTCTTCATCATCATTATCACAAAACCGGTTTACATGAATCAAAAATTGTTTCACGCTTTTGGATTGTAGGAATTGTGTTGGCGGTACTAACTATTGTAACGCTGAAATTAAGATAAAAAATAAATGAGCAAACGCATTGTCATATTAGGAAGCGGAGAGAGTGGAGTAGGGGCAGCCATTTTGGCTCAGATTCAGGGTTTCGACGTGTTTGTATCTGACAAAGGTTTGATAAAAGAAAAATACAAATCTGTTCTGCAAGAAAAAAATATTTCATTTGAAGAAGGGCAACATACAGAATCAAAAATTTTAAATGCAAACGAAATAATTAAAAGTCCGGGCATACCTGATAAAGCTGAGTTAGTAAAACAAGCAAAGGAAAAGGGAATCAAAATTATTTCTGAAATTGAATTTGCTGCAAGATATACCAAAGCAAAAAAGATTTGTATTACAGGAAGCAATGGTAAAACAACTACAACATTATTAACGTATCACATTTTAACAAACGCAGGATACAAAGTTGGACTAGCGGGAAACATCGGAAAAAGTTTTGCCTGGCAGGTTGCAACAGAAAATTTTGATTACTACGTGATAGAATTAAGCAGTTTTCAATTGGATAGCATGTATGATTTTAAAGCAGACATCGCTATTCTTCTAAATATTACTCCTGATCATCTTGACCGTTACGAGTACAAATTTGAAAATTATATTTTTTCAAAATTACGTGTAGTACAAAATCAAACGCCTGATGATGCATTTATTTATTGCGAAGATGATCAGGCCATCATGCAGTACCTCGAAAAAGTAAACCCAAAAGCGAAACAATATCCTTTCTCAATAAAAAAAAAAGTCGAACAAGAAGGAGCTTATCTTATAGAAAACCAAATAACAATCAATATAAACCAAAACCCGCTAAATATGACTATCGAAGAATTATCACTGCAAGGTAAACACAATGTTTACAACTCAATGGCCTCGGCTATCGCTGCCCGTCTGGTTGATGTTAAAAAAGAAAACGTTCGCGAAAGTCTGAGCGATTTCGTTAACATCGAACACCGCTTAGAAGACGTTGCAACAATCAACGGAATTGAATTTATCAACGATTCAAAAGCTACCAACGTAAATTCGGTTTGGTATGCACTTGAAAGTATGACAAAACCAATTGTCCTAATTATGGGTGGCGTTGACAAAGGAAACGATTACACACAGCTTTACGATTTAGTAAAAGACAAAGTAAAGGCTATCGTGTGTTTAGGTGTTGATAACGCTAAACTTATTGAAAGTTTTTCTTCGGCAGTAGAAACTATGGTAGAAGCAAGGACTATGACAGAAGCTGTTTCTTATTCTTACAAATTAGGTAAGAAAGGTGATGTTGTTTTATTGTCGCCTGCTTGTGCAAGTTTTGATTTGTTTCAGAACTATGAAGACCGCGGTTCGCAATTTAAAGCAGCTGTAAAATCTCTGTAGTATAAATTTTAAACTAATAAAGTGAAACTAAACAGTTATATAAAAGGCGACCGCGTAATTTGGGTAGTTGTTTTATTGCTCACAATCATTTCTATTTTGGTGGTGTACAGTTCAAGCAACGCCCTTGCGCAAAAATCTAAAGGCGGAAATACCGAGTATTTCTTAATAAAGCATGGAATAATTTGCCTGATGGGATTTGTAATTATGTATTTGGTTCACAAATTCAATTACAAAATATTTTCGCGCTTATCGCAGATAGGTTTAATTGTTTCTGTTCCGCTTTTGCTGTTTACTTTACTAAAAGGTATTGGTGCCGGTGAAGCAAACCGTTGGTTAGAAATTCCGGGTATTGGTTTAACTTTTCAAACCTCCGATTTTGCCAAGCTCGCATTGATAGTTTATGTAGCAAGGATACTCACTGTAAAACAAAATCAACTCGATGATTTTAAAACAATACTCAAATCTATTATACTTCCTGTAGCCATTATTTGTGCGCTGATTTTTCCGGCAAACTTCTCTACAGCAGCATTAATATTTTTTACTTGTTTACTCATTATGTTTGTAGGTAGGGTTCCAGTAAAATTTATTGGAATTATAGTAGGCGCCTGCATGCTTGTTGGTATTATTGGCGGAACAGTAATTTATGTAAAGCCCGATATTATGCATCGTGGCGCAACATGGAAAGCACGTATAGAAAATTTTATTAACGGAGATTCTCAGAGTAATTATCAATCAGAACAGGCAAAAATTGCTGTTGCACGCGGATATGGTTTTGGCGTTGGCCCGGGTAACAGTACGCAGCGAAATTTTTTGCCACAGGCGGCTTCCGATTTTATTTTTGCTATTATCATTGAGGAATATGGTACATTAATGGGTTTAACTTTATTATTTTTGTATTTAATTTTATTTTTCAGAGCCATACGTATTTTACGAAAGGCTCAAAAAACTTTTGGCGGATTACTCGCCGTTGGACTCAGTTTTAGTTTGGTATTTCAAGCAATGATAAATATGGCGGTGGCCGTTAATTTATTTCCCGTTACAGGACAACCTCTTCCATTAGTAAGTATGGGAGGAACTTCCATCTGGTTTACCAGCATTGCTATCGGAATTATTTTAAGTGTCAGCCGCGAAGTCTATGACACAAAAGAAGAAGACGTAGTAGAGCCTGAGGAAGGAGGCGAACTTGCCACAGCTTAGAATAATATTGAGCGGGGGCGGTACGGGCGGACATATTTTTCCGGCTGTAGCAATCGCCAATCAAATTAAAAAGCAAGTCCCCGATGCAGATATTTTATTCGTCGGCGCCCTTGGCAGAATGGAAATGGAAAAAGTTCCGGCTGCGGGTTACAAAATAATCGGACTTTGGATTAGCGGACTGCAACGCAAACTCACACTCTCAAATTTATCTTTTCCTTTTAAAGTCCTTTCCAGTTTACTGAAAGCAAAAAAAATCCTTAACGATTTTAAACCTCATATTGTAATTGGCACAGGTGGTTATGCCAGTGGACCAATGTTAAGAGCTGCGACTTCAAAAGGAATCCCTACATTAATACAAGAACAAAATTCGTATCCCGGAATCACTAATAAAATTCTTTCTAAAAAAGTAAATAAGATTTGTGTGGGATATGAAGGAATGGAAAAATTCTTTCCGAAAGAAAAAATTGTACTGAGCGGAAACCCGGTCAGGCAGGACATTATCCCCCTTTGGAGGGGGCAGGGGGAGGAAAAAAGAGAAGAAGGATTGAAATTTTTTGGACTGGACGCAAACAGAAAAATTGTTTTAGTAGTTGGAGGAAGCTTAGGCGCAAAAGGAATTAACGAAGCAATAGGAAAAGATTTACAATTATTAGCCGATAATAATATTCAGTTATTGTGGCAAACCGGTAAAGTTTATTTTGAAACGGCTAAACAGCAAACTGCTTCTTTTATCAATGAAAATAGTAAAGCGGTGGATTTTATTACTCGTATGGATTTAGCTTATTCTATTGCAGATTGCGTTGTATCGCGAGCCGGTGCAGGTGCAATTTCTGAATTATGTATTATTAAAAAACCTTGCATATTAGTTCCTCTTCCTTCAGCAGCAGAAGATCATCAAACAAAAAATGCCATGGCTTTAGTAAATAAAAATGCAGCTATTTTGGTAAAAGATATTGAGGCAAAAGAAAAATTAGTCAAAGAAGTAGTTGATTTAGTAAAGAATGAAAGTAAGCAGAATGAGTTAAGGCAGAACATCGCAAAACTTGCTTTACCAAACGCGGCAGAAATTATTGTAAATGAAATTTTGAAATTGGTCAACTATAAATAAAATGTCCGTTCGAGCGTAGTCGAGAACCTAAGATGAACAACCTGTTTAAATATAAACTTATTTATTTTCTCGGCATCGGCGGTATAGGTATGAGTGCTTTGGCTCGTTATTTCAACCATTACGGAATTAAAGTAGTCGGCTACGATAAAACGCCCACAGTACTTACTTCAGAATTGCAAGATGAAGGAATTGAAGTCCACTTCGATGAAAATGTAGAATACCTGGAACATTTACTTTCAGAATTCAAAAAGGAAGAAGTACTTATTGTTTTTACTCCGGCTGTCCCAAAAGAACACGTAGAATATATTTTTTTACAAAAGCACGGTTATGTAATTAAGAAACGAGCCGAAGTTCTTGGAGAAATTACCAAACAATTTAAAAGTATAGCCGTAGCCGGAACGCACGGTAAAACCACCACTTCTTCTTTAATAGCACATATATTAAAGGTAGCCGGTTTTGATTGCTACGCTTTTCTGGGAGGGATTACGAAAAATTATGAAACAAACCTGCTTTTGGGAAGTAAAATACCCAATGAAAACACCTATGTTGTAGTTGAAGCTGATGAATACGATCGTTCCTTTTTAACCTTGCATCCTTATATAGGTGTAATTACAAGTGTTGATGCCGATCATTTAGATATTTATGGTGATGTTAGTTATATGCACGAGTCGTATACCATGTTTGCAAATCAGGTAAATTCAGCCGGACACCTTATTGTTAAGAAAAATGTTGATAACACCTTATCGCTCAAAGCAAAGAGGTTTACATACGCCGTAAATTTAGAAGCAGATTTCAGTGCGCAAAATGTAGAGATACATGATGCTGATTTTTATTTTGATGTAAAAAGTTCTTTGTCGTATTTAAGTGGTGCTGTATTGGGAATACCCGGTTTGCATAATATAGAAAATGCAACAGCGGCTGTAGCGGTTGCGCAGTTATTGAAAATAGATAACAGTATAATTAAAAAAGCTTTGCAAAGTTTTTCCGGTGTTAAACGGAGGTTTGATTATCATGTAAAAACAAAACAATTGGTTTACATTGATGATTACGCGCATCACCCGGAAGAATTGAAAGCAGCCATTGGTGCAGCAAAAGCATTGTATCCCGATAAAAAGATAACAGGTATTTTTCAGCCGCATCTTTTTACACGGACACGCGATTTTGCTGATGGATTTGCAGAGAGTCTGGATATGTTGGATGAATGTTTGCTTTTAGATATTTATCCTGCACGCGAAAAACCCATTGAAGGAATTACTTCAAGTATGTTACTTGGAAAAATGAAATCAAAAAATAAAAGAGTGCTGCAAAAAAATGAAGTGCTTGATTATTTAAAAACACATGATACGCAGGTGCTTATGACATTAGGAGCAGGAGACATAGACACATTAGTAGAACCGATAGAGAAATTAGTAAAGGAAAAATATAAATAGCAATGTAATTTTTTCCCCCTTTGAAGGGGGACGTCCGCAGGACGGGGGATGTATGAAGAAAATAAATTTTAAAAAAATAGGAATAATTGTTCTTTGGTTTCTTGGAATTTCCGGGTTGGTTGTAACATTGGGTTTTGTAAATAACCGCGAGGCAGTTGTAAAAGGAAAAACGGTTACCGTTAATATCAATCAAAACGACGAAAGTAGTTTTGTAGATGAAGACGATATCTTAAAGTTTTTGCAAGACCGCCACGATACATTAGTTAACCAGCCCATGCACGAGATTAATGTGTACGATTTGGAAAAGGCTTTGAATGCTCACCCTTCCATTGCAAATGCAGAAGTGGCAGTCAATGTAAACGGTGATGTAACGATTAATATTACGCAACGTAAACCATTGGTTAGAATAATAAACACAAGCGGAGAAAGTTTTTATTTAGATAATAAAGCAACGCTAATGCCCTTGGCAAATCATTACACTGCTCGTGTGTTGGTTGTAAACGGTGTTATTACTGAAAGCTACTCGCAGTTTTATAATTTTTCTATTCCGCAAATAGAAAAAGATTCTGCGCTGAGTAAAGCAACTGTGTTAGATGATGTGTATGAAGTAGCAAGTTTTATCAGTAATGATTCTTTGCTGAGTGGTTTGGTAACGCAAATGTATATTAATAACGAAAGAGAAATTGAATTGTATCCGGCGGTAGGAAATCAGAAAATAATTTTTGGAGATGCCTCAGACATTGCCGATAAATTTGAGAAGCTTAAAACATTTTACACAGAGGGATTAAACAGTATTAATAATTGGAATAAATATTCAACTATAAACCTGAAATATAAGAATCAGGTAATATGTACAAAAAAATAAAAAACGCAATATGGAAGCATCAGACTTTGTAGTAGGCTTAGACATCGGAACAACAAAAATTGCAGCGATTGTCGGACGTAAAAATGAATACGGAAAAATTGAAATCCTTGCCATTGGTAAGGCTCCGTCATTAGGCGTTAAGCGAGGTGTTGTTTCTAATATTGAAGACACTATTCGTTCTATTAAAGCAGCTGTTGCCGATGCTTTGGCAAAAGATATTACTATTAAAAATTCTGCCGGAGAAAACCAAACATTTAAACTTGAACAGGTGTGCGAGTTAAATGAAGTAGTGGTTGGTATTGCGGGACAACATATAAAAAGTTTACAGCACCGCGGTATGATTATGCGTCAGACTACCGAAGAAGAGGTTGCACAAAAAGATGTTGATTATTTAATTGATAACATGCATCGTTTAGTAATGCAGCCGGGCGAAGAAATTATTCACGTAATTCCGCAAGATTATATTGTAGATCATGAACAAGGAATACGCAATCCTATTGGTATGGCGGGTGTACGCTTAGAGGGCAATTTCCATATTATAACCGGACAAGTTTCGGCGGTAAAAAATATTTACAAATGTGTTGACCGCAGCAATTTAAAAGTGGTTGATTTGAATTTAGAGCCTCTTGCTTCTGCGGATTCTTGTTTGAGTGATGAAGAAAAAGAAGCAGGTGTTGTATTGGTAGATATAGGTGGTGGTACAACAGATATTGCAATTTTTTACGATGGAATTATTCGTCACACTTCAGTTATTCCATTAGGCGGAAATATTATTACGGAAGATATTAAAGTTGGTTGCTCGATCATAACTAACCAGGCCGAGTTATTGAAAGTAAAATTCGGTTCGGCATTGGCAGCAGAAAACCAGGAGAACGAAGTGATTTCTATACCGGGTTTACGTGGCAGACCACACAAAGAAATTTCTGTAAAAAATTTAGCGCACATTATACAGGCGCGTATGGAAGAAATTCTTGCCTTTGTGATGTATGAAATTAAAAACTCGGGCTACGAAAAGAAAATGGCTGCAGGTATTGTGGTTACCGGTGGTGGCGCGCAATTAAAACATTTACCGCAAATGGTAGAATATTTTGTTGGAATGGATTGCAGAATCGGTACACCTAATGAGCATTTAGCAAAAAGCTCTGAGAACGTTACTAACCCTATGTTTTCAACCGGAGTTGGGTTAGTGATGATGGGCATTAGAAAGATGGAAGAGGAGATGCGTAAATCTACCAATACGATGGAACCTAAAGTTGCAGTGGTGGAAGAAGAAACTAAAAAGAAAGTAGCCGGTCACTCCAGCAAAACCCGCGGTAAATTTTTCGAGACCTTCCAGAATAAAGTTGCTGATTGGTTGCGCGACGATGTTGAGTAAAAGTGATTAGTTGGAGTAAACAGTTTGAAATATGATGTCACTTCGAGTAGCGAGACCATCAAGGCGAGCGTATCGAGAAGTGATATTATGTTATATTTTATTTTATTTGGAAGACGTATTTGCGTGAGGGATGGAGGTGAGGTGTTGGAGCTCTTTTGCCGTGAGGATTTATGTCACTTCGAGCGAAGTCGAGAAGCGAAGAGCAATGCGCTTAGGCAAAAAGCGACTACCGACAGCCCGGCCCTCAAGGCACGCCCCAATTAAATTCATTTAGCGAATTAACATCCAGCGGTTTAAAACTAAAATTTAACACAAAGATAACAAGCTTTATTTTTCTGAATTTAGCGTCTGAATTAATTCATCAAAAAAATATACCATGATGCAATTTGAAATACAACAAGAACCCGGCTCAATCATCAAAGTAATTGGTGTAGGTGGAGGCGGAAGCAACGCAGTTAATCACATGTTTAAACAAGGGATTAAAGGTGTTGATTTTATTGTTTGTAATACCGACAAACAAGCACTGGATATTTCTCCGGTTGCAAATCGTATACAATTAGGCGCTGCCTTAACAAAAGGTTTAGGTGCCGGTTCTATACCCGAAATGGGAAAAAATTCTGCTATTGAAACAATAGATGAAATAAGAAAATATTTAGGTGACGGTACTGAAATGGTTTTTATCACTGCAGGTTTAGGTGGTGGTACAGGTACAGGTGCTGCACCAATTATTGCATCTGTTGCTCGTGAGATGGGAATTCTATCAGTAGGCATCGTTACTATGCCATTTGTGTTTGAAGGAAAAAAGCGCAAAGAGCAAGCTGAAGCAGGTTTAGCAGAGATGAAAAAGTATGTAGATACTTTACTTGTAATCTGCAATGATAAACTGCGTGAGATTTATGGCAACTTAAAAATGAGTGAAGCATTTGCACACGCAGATGATGTACTTACAGGTGCTGCAAAATCAATTGCTGAAGTAATTAGCATGCATTTACATATTAACGTTGACTTTAACGACGTTAAAACTGTAATGAAAGACAGCGGTGTTGCCATTATGGGAACTGCGTCTGCATCAGGTGAGCGTCGTGCGATACGTGCAGTTGAACAAGCTTTGAATTCTCCATTATTGAATGATAATAATATTCGTGGAGCGCGCCACGTACTTTTAAATATCATGAGCGGAAGCGATGATATTTCTATGGACGAATTTGGTGAGATTACCGATTACATACAAGAAGCAAGCGGTTATACTGCAGAGCTTATTACAGGTTACGGTATTGATGCATCTTTAGGAGATAGCGTTGGTGTAACCATTATTGCTACAGGTTTTGTAACCAACACACCAAAAGGTTTTGAACCACCTAAACAGCAGGAAAAAGTTGTCAGCATTTTAGTAGCAGATACAAAAGTTGAAGAAATAGTCGAAACCGCTGTAGTAGTAAATACAGTAGTGCAGGCAACTATACAAGATGTGATTAAGGAAGAGGAGATAGATGAGAAGAAAACTCCCGAGCCTTTTTTAATTGTTAAACATACAGAAGAAGTAAAAGTTGAAACTGTTGTTGAAGAAGTTGTTGCAGAAGAAACTTCTTTTGAAAACGATAATGAAGAAACATTTATTGATTCGGAAATTACAATGACAAGTTCAGAAACAATTGTTAGTGAAACTCCGACAAATGAAATTGAATTTGTTGTTACTAATACAGTTTCTGAAACTGAAAATACTGTCAGTTCGAGTGTAGTAGAGAATCTTGAAAATGATTTCGTGGTAAACGAAGTAGAGGAGCAGCCTGAATTTTCTTCTGTTGAGGAAATTAAAATGGAAGTTCAGGAAATTACTTTTACCAACGAAAGCGAAATGCATGTTGAAAGTAAAAACACCGAAGAACTTTCCGCTGAGGAGACACATAAAATGGAGCGTGAAGAGCGCATTCGTTTGGCACAGGAGCGTATTAAAAAACTAAAAGACATCACGCTTAAACTAAAATCATCTGAAGGTTTGATGGAACTGGAAAAAGAGCCCTCTTTTGTTCGTCAGAATATAAAATTAGATGAAACAAATTTTTCTACCGAAAGCAATGTATCGCGTTTTACATTGAGCGAAGGAGAAGATAAGAAAACCGAAATAAAATCAAACAATTCTTATTTGCACGATAACGTAGATTAAACTTGAGGGTTAATTAATTTGAACACAAAGAAGGCTTCCAATTGGAGGCCTTCTTTGTTTTAAATATAACACCAATATAAAACAGGCTAACCAAATACTGTCTTTTTCTTGATTGTATTTTTTGGGAATAAAGTGGGTTATTTTTTAGTGTAACTAACCAAACTGCCTAAATTATACAGATAGGGTGGAAAATTACTTCTCCTTATCTTTCTTTTTCTTTTTGGCTTTGTGTTTTTTTGGTTTCGAATGTGAACTTTTGTGCCGTTTACCGGTACTGCCGTCGCCGAATTCCTGCGCAGCAACATTAAAAGATAAAGCTCCTGCCAGAAGAATAAAAATTAGTTTTTTCATACTGATCTTGTTAAAGGTTTGTTTTACCAAATATATAAAATATTTGATACAAAGTTTTTTCAGTACCGGTTGTTAAACTGGGTGACTCCAAAAATTGAACCACCTTATTTCATTTTTACCATAGATAAAAAATAATTTACTAGTCTCTATTGTTGTTCGTAAATCGTAGTATTAAATAAATGAGTGATGCAATTGCACCCATAGCTGCAGCAAAATAAGTATAGGCGGCCCAGGTAAGTGCATCTTTTGCATGCGTGTATTCTTCTCCGTATGTAATACTGGCAGAGTTAAGCCACGCTAAGCCACGTTTGCTTGCATCAACTTCTACAGGTAAAGTAATTATAGAAAATAAAGTTATGGCAGCCTGACAAACAATTACAATAAGTAACATGGTGTTGCCCATTTTTGGTAAACTGTAAGCAACAAAAAATAAGGCCATAAATAAAAAGTTCATTAAAGTAGAACTTACCTGTACTATCGGCACCATAGCGGTACGTAAATTAAGCCAGGTGTATGCGCTTGCGTGTTGTACTGCGTGTCCGCACTCGTGAGCAGCGACGGCAGCAGCCGCTACGTTTCTTCCACTATAAACATCTTCACTTAAATTAACCACCTTGGTTATAGGGTTGTAATGATCGGTTAAAAAACCGGGCTGATTTGTTACTGTTACATCGTAAATACCACTATCGCGCAGCATTTTTTCTGCCACTTCTTTTCCACTTAGTTTAAGTGGTTCCTGAGAGTAAGTTTTGAATTTACTTTTTAAGCGAAATTGAATACCCATGCCTACAAGGGCAAATAAAATGCCTATAGCCATTAAACCATAATCGAACATAGTGTTTTGTTTTTATTGATAAAAGGATTTCAAATCCTGTACCAAAGTTGGGGCACTGACAAAATATCAGTTCAAGAAGATTTACAAATGAAAAATGAATGTCAGTTCGAGGAAGGAACGACCGAAGCAATCTGTAAAATAATATGAGATTGCTTCGCTTCGCTCGCAATGACGTTAGTGAGTTTAAAATTCCTTTCTCGTTCTCTTACGTGGTGCTTTGCTGTCAGATTCTTTTCTTTTAAAAGTTCCGCCACCGCTGCCACCTTCACTGCGCTTTGGTCCGCTTTCGCTGCGTCTTGCTCCGCTGAAACTGCTTCCGCCTTCGCGTTTAGCACCTCCACCGTAACTTTTTCTTTCTCCACCGCCCCCACCACCGTAGCTTTTTTTCTCGCCCCCGCCGTAACTCTTTCTCTCTCCACTACCGTAACTTTTTTTATCGCCGTAGCTTTTTCTTTCTCCGCCACCGCCACCGTAAGTTTTTCTTTCACCACCGCCGTAGCTTTTTCTTTCTCCACCTCTTCCGCCTTCACCTTTTCTTCCGCTGGAAAGTTCTATCTGCACATTACGATCGTTGAACTTTAAACCTTTGTCATTAATTGCTAGAATTTGGTCTTTGAATTTATTGTCGGTTTCAAAAAATGCGAAACTCTTTTTTACATCCACATTAAATAATTGATGATTAGTTAAGCCGGAAATATCTGCTAAATAATCTTTTAAGAATTTCCAATGTAATCCGTCTAACTCACCCAGATTAACAAAGAAACGTGACATGTTTCCGCCGCCTTGAGAACCACCTTCACCTTTTTGATTTAAATCGGGAGCTTGCTGGTAGTATTCTAAAAAGCGATTAAATTCTTCTGATACAAAACGTTTAATTAAATCTTCCTTACTTAAATCTTTTAGCTGATCGTAAATTTTTGGAAGGTAGTTTGCAATTTCTTCTTCGTTTACTTTAGCGTTATGAATTTTTTCGGCTAAATGAAAAAGTTGTCGTTCGCACACCTCCACACCATTAGGTATAGTTGTGCGTTTAAAACTTTTGTTGATGATACGTTCAATATCTTTTATTTTATAACTGTCTTTTCCGGTAACAAAAGCAATACTTACTCCTGTTTTTCCGGCGCGTGCTGTACGTCCGCTTCGGTGAGTGTAATTCTCCACATCTTCGGGAAGATTATAATTTATTACGTGTGTAATATCTTTTACATCTAATCCACGAGCAGCCACATCAGTTGCTACCAACATTTGTAATGCGCGACTGCGAAAACGTTTCATTACAAAATCTCTTTGTGCTTGCGATAAATCTCCGTGAAGAGAATCGGCATTATAACCGTCTTTTATTAATTGATCTGCTACTTCCTGAGTTTCAATACGTGTGCGGCAAAAAACAATTCCGTAAATATCTGGGTTAAAATCCATTACGCGTTTTAAAACAGGATATCTATCGCGCCCCTGAACTTGATAATAAATATGTTCTATGTTAGCAGCACCTTCGTTTTTCTTTCCTACACTTATTTCGGCGGGATTATTCATATAAGCAGACGCGATGCGCGCAACTTCTTTCGGCATAGTTGCCGAGAACAACCAAACATTTTTTTCTTCGGGAGTTTTTTCTAAAATAGTATCAATGCTTTCTTTGAAGCCCATGTTAAGCATTTCATCGGCTTCATCAAGTACAACAACTTGTACGTCTTTAAGGCTGATTACTTTTCTTTTCATTAAATCGATTAAACGACCCGGTGTTGCAGCGATGATATGAGGAGCTCCTTGTTTGATGATTCTGATTTGTGTTTCTATGCTGGCACCGCCATACACTTCAGTAACTTTTAATCCTTTGGTATATTTAGCGTACTTTTTTAAATCAGCACTTATCTGCATACAAAGCTCGCGCGTTGGGGCAAGTATGAGTGCTAAGGTTTTATATTCTGAACAATCTATCTGAGATAAAAGAGGTAATCCAAAAGCCGCAGTTTTTCCGGTGCCTGTTTGGGCAAGGGCTACTAAGTCGGTCTTTTTTGAAGTAAGTAGTGGAATAGTTTGTTCTTGAACGGGGGTAGCTTCGGTAAAACCAAGCTCGGTAACTGCTTTTATTATTTCTTCTGATAAACCAAGCTCTGCAAATGTTTGTGCCATGTTTTTATATAAGCGGCGAAGGTACGCATTTAAAAACAAAGAAGGCTCTCATTTAGCTGAGAGCCTTCTTTTGTATGATTAATAAGGATGTTATTTCACTAAAGTAAGTGGCCCTTGATAAGTATATGTTTTACCATCAATACCAACTGCATTTAGCATGTAGTAATATGTACCTTCAGTAGCCTGGTTACCGTTATTTAATTTACCATCCCAGTTTTGGTTAGGTCCGGTTAAGGTATACACTAACTGACCCCAACGGTTAAAGATATCACAGTTTAATGTTTTCATACCTGTGCAGGTAATAATAAATTCATCATTTAAACCATCACCATTTGGCGAGAAGATATTTGGTATTATAATAGTTGTAGGAATATCTACCGTAATTACCGCATAGGCTGTATCAATACAAAGACCATTTGATGCAATTAATGTAACTGTATAAGTTCCATTAGTTGTGTAAGAATAAACAGGGTTACTAGCTGACGATGTTGCAGTGCTGTTATCAAATGTCCATACATAGTTAGCTGCTCCAATTGAAGTATTCGTAAACACTACATTTAAAGGTGCCTGTCCGGTATTTGCACTTGGCGTGAAGCTTGCATGAATTGTGCTGGTGCCAAATACATTAAAGCTTGTATTGCTCGTATCTTTACATCCGTTTACATCCGTAACAATTAAACTGTAAGAGCCCGGACCAATTGGGTTTAAATTTGCGGCATTACCAACTGCGGCTCCGCTTCCGTCAATCCATTGGTAAATATATCCGGGAGTACCGCCGGTTGCACTTAATCCTAAAACATCACCATTGTTAGCGCCACACTTAGAGCTATCTATTGTAGGCACACCGGTTATTGTTGGATTTGGATTGATAGTAACAGTTACTGTTAAAACATTCCCTGCCGAAAGATCTTTACAACCTCCAACAGTAGCAGAATCAGCTATTGTGTAAACTGTAGTTCCGGCTGTTGCAGTACTTGGTGTATAGGATGTTCCGGTACTTACATAAGTTGCTCCGTTATACCAAATAGGTACTGAAGTTACAGTTCCGGAGGTAGTTACGCTTACCGATTGTGCTGTAGAACCTTTACATTCTATTAATGGGTTTGTTGCAGAACCTGAAAGTGTTGGCCCTGTTGGAGTTGGATTAATTGTAACAGTAACTGTAAGAACATTTCCGGTAACAGCACTTGTACAACCACCCACAGTAGCAGAATCTATAATTGTATAAATTGTGGTTCCGGGTGTTGCGGTGCTTGGAGTATAAGATGTTCCTGTTGTTACATAAGTAATTCCATTATACCAAACAGGTACAGAAGTTACAGTTCCGGTTGTGGCAACAATTACCGATTGCGCTGTTGAACCCTGACATTCATTTAAGGGATTTGTTGCAGAACCTGAAATTATAGGCCCGGTTGGAGTTGGATTAATAGTAACAGTTACAGTTAAAACATTTCCTGCCGAAAGGTCTTTACAACCTGTAACAGTAGCAGAATCTATTATTGTATAAACTGTAGTTCCGGGTGTTGCAGTACTTGGAGTGTAGGATGTTCCTGTGGTAACATAAATAGTTCCATTATACCAAATAGGCACAGAAGTTACAGTTCCGGTGGTGGCAACAACTACCGATTGAGCTGTTGAACCCTGACATTCGTTTAAAGGATTCGGAACTACACCGGAAATAATCGGCCCGGTTGGATTTGGATTAATAGTTATTACAATTGGCAACGAAGCGCTTTGACAACCGCCGTTTGTAGCTGTTACATAAACCGTTGTTGTTACAATTACGTTTGGTGTATAAGTAGTTCCTGTCGCAATTTGTGTTGTTAATCCCGGATCAGAATACCAACTAAAAGTACCTGTACCGCTAACTATAATTGCGCTTTGCGTTTGGCCCTGACAATATGTATTATTTGGAGTTGTTAAAGTTGGCACAGGTGGGGCACCCGCGTTATTAATTGTAACGCCACAAATACTGTCTCTGCAACTGGTTGGATTTGTTGTAACCAGTAAGCAGTAATTACCTGCAGGTACGTTGCTCAGATTTATGGAAGTACCAACAACAGTACTGCTCGAGTTAGTCCAACTGTATGCGTTACCTGCGCTTGGGTTTACCGTAACGCTTATTACAGAACCGGTAGAAGAGCTGCAACTGGAATTTGTAACAACCATACTGGTAGTATCTATTTTTGGTAAGCTATCAATCGTTACGGTATAATTGCCTGCTGATGCAGCTTTACATCCGGTAGCGATATCTGTAATAACAACAGCGTAATTACCTGCAGCATTTGCTGTATAGGTTGCTGAAGTAGCTCCACCAATTGGCGTACCACCTTGCGACCACTGATAATTATATCCAACGCCGCTCGGGCTGGCATTAAGTACAGTGCTTGTTCCTTTACAGAAATGTGAAGTTCCGGAAACAGAAGTTGGAGGTAATTGGTTTACAGTAATAGTTAACGTTGTTGCTGTGCTTAAGCAACCGCTAATATCTGTTGCAGTTACACTAACATTATAAGTGCCCGGAGGAGTAATATTGGTAACCGTATAGGTTGCGCCTGTATGTGTTCCGGTTATATCTGTCCAGGTATATGTTGTATTGGCTACTGTTGGGTTAACTGCAAAGATGGCGCTATCACCCAAACAAGTTGATGTTGCAGAAGCTGCTGCTGTTGGCGCTGTTGGCCCATTTGCACTTGGTACCGAAATATTTGCAGAAGAAATACAACCGTTTGCATCCTGAACTTGTAATGGATATGTTCCGGCAGCGATGTTGCAAAAATTGGAACTTGCAGACCATGGCGGCCCTCCGGTCCAAGAATATTGGTAGCTTGGTGTTCCGTTACTTACTGAAACACTGGTAATACAACCGGTAGTTTGTCCGCAAGGAGCAGCCGTTACCACAGAACCTGTTACTACAGGAAGTGGGTTAACAATAACTGTTGCTACAGCAGATGTTGTACAGGTTCCGTTAGCACCGGTTAGTGTATAGTTTGAAGTTGTAGTTGGATTTACGGTTAGGGTGTTTGTACTTATTCCACCGGTCCATGTATAGGAGGTTGCAGTTTGGCCGGTTAATACTAAACTTTGACCGTTACATATTGGTGCAGCTCCGGTAATAGTTATTGTTGGAGTTGGGGTTACACTTAATGAAGCTATAGCAGTAGAAGTACAAGTACCATTGGCACCTGTTAAAGTATAGGTTGTTGTTGCATTTGGATTAACAGTAATTGTATTTGTTGTTAATCCTCCCGGACTCCAAGTAAAATTTGTAGCTGTTGCACCGGTCAATACTTCGCTTTGTCCACTACAAATAGCAGCGTTTCCGCTAATTGTTATAGTGGGTGTAGCTGTTACACTCACAGTAGCTATAGCAGATGAAGAACAAACGTTATTATGTCCCGTTAAGGTATAAGTTGTGGTACCCACTCCCGGAGATACGGTAATAGTATTTGTTGTTGCTCCGCCCGGGCTCCAACTATAACTTGTTGCGGTGGCGCCGGTTAAAATTGTGCTGCTGCCCGAACAAATATTTGTGTTTCCGGTAATGGTTACTGTAGGAGTTGCCGTTACGTTTACATTAGCAGTAGTTGTAGCTGTACAAGTTCCGTTTGCACCGGTTAAAGTGTAAGTCGTTGTACCTGTTCCCGGAGAAACACTAATAGTATTTGTGGTTATTCCACCGGGATTCCAAGTATATCCCACAGCAGTTGCACCGGTTAATGTTGTGCTTTGACCACTGCAAAGATTTGTTGTGCCGGTAATTGTAATTATTGGTGTAGCTGTTACAACCACAGAAACAGTTTTTGTTGCCGTACAAGCACCATTGGCTCCTGTTAAAGTATAAGTAGTATTTCCTGTTGGAGGAGTAACTGAAATTGTATTGGTAGTTGCTCCTGTACTCCAAGTATAACCTGCAGCTGTTGCTCCAGTAAGTGTTGTACTTTGTCCACTACAAAGATTTGTTGTGCCGGTAATTGTAATTGTTGGTGTAGCTGTTACAACCACAGAAACAGTTTTTGTTGCTGTACAAGCACCGCCATTTGAACCAGATAATGTATAAGTAGTAGTTCCTGTTGGAGGAGTAACTGTTATTGTATTGGTAGTTGCTCCTGTACTCCAAGTGTAACCTGTAGCTGTTGCTCCGGTAAGAGTAGTACTTTGTCCGGTACACAAAACTGTTGTTCCGCTTATAGTTAGTGTTGGAGTTGGCGTTACAGTTACTGTTGCAATAGCAGTTGCAGAACAAACTCCTCCGTTTGTGCCAACAAGTGTATAAGTAGTATTAGAACTCGGGCTCACACTGATTGAATTGCTGGCAGAGCCTACAGACCAAGAGTAAGTACTTGCCGTTGCGCCGGTAAGGGTAGTACTTTGTCCGCTGCAAATGCTCTTTATTCCACTAATAGTAACGGTTGGAGTTGCTACTACAGTTACGGTTGCTGTGGCTGTATTTTTACAACCGGTTCCCGTATTTGTTCCTATTACGGTATACGAAGTTGTTGTTGTCGGGCTCACGGTATGCCCGCTTCCGGTGGCTCCTCCGGGAGACCAAGTATATGTATTTGCTCCGCCACCTGTTAATGTAGTAGAATTGCCTGAGCAAATTGTAGTAGCACTTGGCGTAATTGTAACAACAGGCTTTGTAGGCACTGTAAATACATATTTACCAATACCTGCAGCACAACCATTACGTCCGTGAAAAATATAAGTTAACGTGTAAGTGCCGGCAGGCATAAGGGTAGGATCTACATAAGCAAATCCATCATGATAATCGTAAACGCCAACACCGCCGCCAACCGGTGTAATAGTGTAAACAGCAGAGCCAATAGTTTTAATTGCAGGAACAGTTAAGGTAAAACAACTGGCAACAGTTGTATTCCAAGTTACGGGCCCGGCATATATGGTTCCATCCCAACAGTTTTTTAAAGTAACTACGGTTGAACCAACTGTACTTGTATTGCAAAACACAAAAGTATGCGCCTGGGTAGTATCCTGCCATCCCAAATAATCAGTTAATTCATTTCCGGTGGTACCTACTCCCAATCCTATTGTTCCTTGAGGGCATCCATTACAAAGATCGTATAGTGGTGATCCGGCCTCGTACTCAACCATACTTCCGTTTGTGTTTTCATTTGTATTGAAAGGATTAAAATCTGCAGCTATACAGGGGGTTAATATATCAGTGTTTGGATCTGAAAAAGCCGGTTGATTTGGCCAAACAAAAAATGGCAACGAACACTGGGTGGTAGCTCCATTAGGCATGTAGGTGGCAGTACCATTATAATAATTAGTAGTATCCTGAGCCAACATGTTTATAGTGGTTGGCGGACATGTAATTGAACAATCACTTGGGGGGCCTCCAGTTTGGGTAAATGTTATAAATCCGGCTGTTCCGGGAGGACTGGTTACACCCGTGTAATTAGTAATCATAATAATATAATAAGAACCTGCTCCGGGAGAAATGATAGTCATGGTTTCGCTGGCAGCAGCACTAAAACTACAGTCTTCAATATTGCCATTACAAGCATGATCTCCGGTACAACTTCCAGTAAGATTGTTACATGCAGAACCATTTGTAAAAGTCGTTGTTGTATAAGGGCCCCATACAATAAAATCAACATCAAGGTTATTTGCCCCAACAGTAGTTCCTTGGGTTATACTATAAGTCATTGTACCTGCAGCTGAGGTTTTTATATAAAAATAAGAAGGGTCTGGTTCAGCTCCCAAACATCCATAACTTACTCCTGTTATGTTACCGGAACTACCGTTATGGACATTAGAATATGAATAAGGCGTTCCTACAGCCGTACAAAAAGGTGTTCCGGGGCAAGTATTACCTTGTGCGTTGACTTTTGTTGAATGCAATAAGAAAACTAAAACGCTAAAAAAAAGTAATTTTAATCCTTTCATAGTTATTTAGTATTTAATTCTTGGTTAGCAGCTGGTGGAAAGTGGTGCTCTATTTTTTTTCTTACTCCATCTTTCAAAATATCCTTATGAGAACCATAAAAATTATCAACTAAGTTGTTATAATACTTAAGTCCGTAGCTTTTATCATATTTAGGAAAATCTGATGGAAGTTCACTTACAGTAAGGTTGCCTAAAAACTCTGATGTACGACCCATATAGGTATCGTTTTCATCAAGCGGATTTACCATTATTGTACTTGTAGCTGCAATTTTAGCTTTCTTATCTTTGTTTATCTGATTTTTTCTGGCCCTTGCTTTCATCGCATCTTTTTCCAACGAAGGGTTGTTTTTTGATACAAGCTCTTCTTTTGCTGTTTGCGCTTTTAGCTTTGTGAATGATACAATCATTAAAAAACTAATAGAATAAAAAAATACCTTTTTCATACCTATGGAGGTTAAGTTGGATAACTACAAATATAAAAAAAAATTGACAATTCAAAGCCTATTTACCGGGATTATTATACGTGCTTAAAGCATTAAAAAACACCATATTATGTCTTAAAAAGTGAAGGGGAATTAAATATACGTGAAAACACGTAGTCAGGAAAAAAATCGCAAAATTGAATTAGCGAGGAAACGATTCAAATTGCTTCTTAAAATAAGTTGCTTTATACGTGTTTTGTAAATTAGAATAGGTTGTAAAAAGCAAATTAGCCAAATCTCTTGTTCCGCGCGATGCATAAGCTTTCTCATACTTTTGGGCAGCCAATTCATATTGCTTATTCATAAAATAATAATTCCCCTTTTGTATAGTCAATTCGTAATCATTTGGAAACAATTTATCGGTAATCTCCATCAAATTAAAAACTTCTTTGTAACGCTTTTGCCGTAGTAGAATTTTAATTAGTTGAATATAAGATTTACGCTGTAAAATATTTTGAGAAATGGCTTTTCGATAAATCTTAATTGATTCTTCCGGTTTGCCAAGTTTATCATAGCAGTTAGCTATATTTTCATAAGCCTGAGGATAAATTGGACTTATGTGTACGGCGCGTTTAAAATAATCTAGGGCAACATCTGTTTGTTGTAAGTAGGAAAAAATAATGACCCCCGCGTTATTTAATGCCGAATATACCGATGAATCATCGTTCATAGCCAGTGTGTAATAATGCATGCATTTGTCAACCAAAACCTGCTGAGAATATTTTGGGTTAGGAGAAGAAAGCATGTCGAAATATTTGTTGGCCAATAAATTATTTGCCCCTGCCGATTTTTCAAGAAACGGAGCGTCATGTTCAAATAATGTAATTTCATCTTTCCAAACAGAATTTCTGTTCCAGGTGAAAAACAAAAAAAGTAATAAAACTAAGGAAAGATAGAATATTGGTTTTTTAGTAAATAATTGCAAAGTTACCTGAGCTGGAGCAGTTTTATAGAAAGAAAATAGGATAGAAGTTATAAACAGTACAAAACCTATTGATGCCGTTAAACAAAGTCGTTCACCTATAATACCCGCTACGGGTTGTGTAAAATTAATTATCGGACCGATTGAAACAGTAAAAAAAAGTAATCCAAAAAAAGCAATTTTATTTTTTGTTTTGTAGCAAAAATATCCTGCTGCCAACATAAAAAGTAAGGATAAAATAATTTCAAAATCAAACAAACTCAAGTTGGTTGTTAGTAAGGAAGATCCGTAATAATAGCGCAATGGATAAGCAACAAAAAGCAATTTCACATATATACCTAAAGATTTAAGTGCAAATAATATTTTAGTAAAAAAAGAAATATGTTCTGTATAAAGTGGGTTTTCGAAATGAAATAAGGGTCTTACCTCTTTTTCGGTAACTAACGAAGTTCTAATTAAATTATGTAGAAGATAAAATACTAAAAGCCCTAAAAAACTATAAAGCACTTGCTTTTTTTCAATCTTTAAAAAGAAAAATAAAATAAGAGGGATTAATGCTATAAATAACACCGAAGTTAATTTGGAATAATAGGCCAGCAAAATAAAAACAGCACTAAAAACAAGATGCTTAATTAGTTTTACTTCATAGTACTTAATAATGTTAAGTGTTGTCAATAATCCAAAAAGCAAAGCAAGCAATTCATCGCTACATTTTATGTTGTTTACGACTTCGGTATGTATTGGATGAGCCACAAACAACACAACACAAACCAGTGCAAAAAAATCTTTAAAAGGGTATTGATACAAGCATTTTCTGAGTATTTGAAATAAATAAAATGCAATAAGTGAATATAAAACAATACTTATAAAATGATTGAGATGGGGCGCCGATCCAAAAACCGAATATTCAATAGCAAATAAAGTAAGTACTACCGGACGATAATCATAAGCCGTTCCTTCACCGTGTCCGTATCTGCTTTTCCATATTTTTGGTATTCCCTTAATACCATTACCAACAAGCGCGTTATTAGGTTTAAATTTTTGTCCTTTTACAGGATAATTAGTTACAGTAACATACGAATCGTCAAAACAAAAACCGTTTTTAATTGAATTTCCGTAAAACAATAAAGAAAGCGTTAGAAAAAAAAGATAAAGTTTTTTGTTATTGGAGAGAATGTTTTTCAATGGCTGTACTAAAATACGTAAAAAATAATTACCTGAACAATCAGCGGTAAATTTAATGAGTTTAAATTTATTTACCCTATTTAAGTTTAAAGTTTTAATCTGTATATAATTTGTTTTTTAATTGGCAGATAGAATACCCATGTTACATTCATTAGTGTTTGTGTTCGGAAACATGGGTATTTCTTAAGTATTTTGCTAAATTTGCCATTACATGTCGAATGAAAAGGCTCATATCAAAGCAATAAGTTATTATCTTCCCGAAAAAATATTCAGTAATGAAGATTTTTTTAATGAATTTCCTTCGGCCTTGCGCGATAAAGATAACCTGTTAAAAATTGGTGTTCAACAAAGACATATTATTGATTCAAATGATACATCTTCAGGAATTGCGATTAAATGTGCTGTTAAATTTTTTAGTGAACACAGTATTCATCCGGCGGAAATTGACTTTTTGCTATTTTGCTCTCTAGAACTTGATTATTATACCCCCGCTACCGCTTGCATCATCCATGAAAAATTAAATCTTTCTAAAAATTGCGGCGTGCTGGATTTTAATCATGGTTGCAGCGGATACGTTTATGGGTTAAGTTTGGCAAAGGGCCTTATTGAAGGTCTTGGATTAAAAAATGTTTTGTTGATCACATCTTCTTCCCTCACAAAAAAAATTCATAAAAAAGATAAAAGTTCACGGTTTGTATTTGGAGATGGAGCTGCTGTAACCCTAATCTCTTCGGGAAAAACATCGGGTATCGGGAATTTTGTTTTCGGAACGGATGGAAACGGAGCAGGAAAAATTATTGTAAAAGACGGCGGCGGAAAAAACCCGATCACCGAAAAATCATTTATTGAAACAGCGGATGATTTTGGCAACATCACAAACGACGCTAGTTTCTATATGAACGGGACGGGTGTTTTTTTGTTTGGATTAAAAACAGTTCCGAAAATGGTGCAGGAACTATTAGAAAAAGAAAATAAAACGATTGATGAAATAGATATATTTATTTTTCATCAGGCCAATTTATTTTTGGTCAAAACAATTGCAACTAAATTAAAGATCCCCGAAAAAAAAGTATTTAACTATATGGAAAGTGTTGGAAATACGGTTGCCTCTACAATTCCGATTGCTTTAAAAGAGGCCATAAAAAGTGGCAAAGCAAAAAAAGGGGATACTATTTTATTGGCCGGATTTGGTGTAGGCCTTTCATGGGCAGCAACCATTATTACATTATAAATTTTAATCTCTTAAGAATGAATATAGAAGAATTTATCCAAAAGCTTGAAGTAGAACTGGAAGATATAGAATCCGGGACACTGAAATCCGAAACAAAATTTAGAACCATACCCGGATGGAGTTCTATGCATGCTCTTATAATAATTGCATTTGCCGATACGGAATACAATATAACCGTTACCGGCGAGGATCTTCGGAGCTGCATCACCGTAAACGACCTTTTCGAAATTGTAATCAGTAGAATTTAATGATAAAATTGCGAACCTTCTAAAGCAAACAATTTAAGTGGCACTTCTTCAAATTTCAAATATCCGTTTAGTAGCTGTAACGTCCTGCGTTCCGAAAGAGGTAAAGCGCACTTCAGAATATGAATTGATAACAGCCAGTGAACAGGAATTATTTATTAAAACCACAGGTATTAAAGAGCGAAGAGTGGCTGAGCCAAATGTTGCGTGCTCCGACCTCTGTTTTGCTGCTGCAAATGATGTCTTAAACAAATTCAATTGCAGAGAAGATATCGATGTAATTATTTTTGTGTCACAGTCACCTGATTATTATTTACCTGCGACTTCCATTATTTTGCAGGATAAATTAAAAATAAAAAAAGAATGTTTAGCTTTTGATATTAATTTAGGATGCTCGGGTTACGTGTACGGCTTATCGATTATTGCTAACCTTTTGCAAAACGGACAATTAAAAAAAGCCCTTTTGCTGGTGGGCGATAAATCAACTTTTTCTACCAGTTATACTGACAAAAGTACGTATCCGCTTTTTGGCGATGCAGGAACAGCAACATTATTGGAATATGATGAAAAAGCATCTCCCTGTTATTTTAACTTGCAAAGTGACGGGTCGGGAAAAAATGCCATTATCATTGAAGACGGTCAGTGCCGAAATCCTTATAGTCAGGAATCAGAAAAATTAGTGGAAATCGAACCGGGGATAGCACGGAGAAGAAAAGATTTAGCACTGAATGGAATGGATATTTTTAATTTTGCATTAAGGGAAGTGGCTGCAAATATAAATAAGCTTATTGATTATAGTCAGATAAAAAAAGAAGACATAAATTATTTTGTATTGCATCAGGCCAATAAATTAATGAATGAGACCGTTCGAAAAAAATTAAAAGTGGAAGCCGAAAGAACACCTTATTCTATTGAGATTTTTGGAAACACCAGCTCAGGATCCATTCCTTTAACCATGTGTTACGCTTTAAAAGATGAATTGAAAAATAAATCGCTTACCCTTTTATTGTGTGGATTCGGTGTTGGATACTCCTGGGGAAGCGCTATCTTTAAAACAGAAAATGTTTATACTAACCTGATTGAACATGATTGATTTAAAGCATAAAACTATTCTGGTAACAGGCGCCTCATCAGGTATTGGAAGAGCCACAGCAATCTTATGCGATAAAATGGGTGCCGGACTTATTCTGACAGGCCGCAATAAAAATGAATTACTTAAAACCCAATCGCAATTAAAAAACAAATCTGAAATTATTGTTGCGGATCTTTCTATAGAAAAGGAGATTGAAAATGTTATTAGCCAATTACCGAATATTGACGGAATGGCACATTGTGCAGGTATTATTAAGCCCATGCCGGTAAAATTTTTACGATCAAAACACATTGACGAAATTTTTGACATTAATTTTTCTTCAGCAGTATTACTTTGCAGCCATCTTCTTACAGCCAAAAAACTAAATACAGGAGCTTCTGTTGTTTTTGTTTCTTCTGTTTCTTCTCATCATCCCTATACGGGTGGGGCTTTATATTCTGCATCCAAAGCGGCACTTGAGGCATTTTGTAAATCTTTTGCATTGGAAAATGCTGGTAAAAAAATAAGAGCTAATATTGTTTCGCCGGCATTGGTTAAAACAAATCTTTTGGAAGAAGCAGCAAAATCGTATTTGCCGGAGGAATTAGAAAATGTAAAACAAAAATATCCATTGGGACTTGGTGAACCGGATGATGTTGCAAATGCAATTGTATTTTTTCTTAGCCCTGCTTGCAAATGGGTTACGGGTTCTAATTTGCTAATGGATGGAGGTTTGCTTTTAAATGGCATTAAATAAGATGAGTTCAATAGAATATAGCGTAGTAATTCCCGTTTTTGGTGCAGAAGAATCATTGCTGAAACTGCATGAGAACATTCGCCTTTTTTTTGAAGGCAGAGCTACGTATGAAGTTATTTATATTGATGATTTCAGTATGGATAACAGTTGGAATATCTTAAAAGAAATAAAACAGAAATACGATAATACAACTGTTATCAGGTTAAGCAAAAATTTTGGCCAGCATGCTGCAACCATCTGCGGTTTTAAATATGCAAAGGGAAATTTTGTAATTACATTGGATGACGACATGGAAGTGCATCCCAATGAAATTGAAAAATTAATTGAAGCGCAGAAAAATAAAAATACCGATTTAACCTATGGTGTTTATGCAAAATTAAACCAACCCGCTTTTAGAAATATCTTAACGAACCTGTACAAATTGATTTCTAAAATAGAAGGCCCGCAAAAAGGCAAGGGGAGTAGCTTCAGATTGCTGAAAAGAGATCTAGCTCAAAAACTGGCTCTCAACCACAAACAATTTGTTTTTATTGACGAATTATGCCTGTGGTATACCAACAAAATCGCTTTTGTTGATGTTGTTGCCAATAAAGATTTCTCTTTAAAGCAACGGTATAAAATAGGCGGCCTTTTAAAAATAACCACCAATGTAATCATGTTCTCTTCTACTTTCCCGCTAAAATTGGTAACACAGGTCGGACTGATTTTGTTTACAGTCAATTTCATTATTGGTGTTTATTTTATCATCAAAAAGTTTTTGTTTAAAATTGAAGTAATGGGATATACCTCTCTTATAGTAAGTATTTTATTTTCTACGGGCTTGATCATTTTTTGCATCGGTATATTGGCGCAATACCTGGCGCAAACGTTAAGATCGGTCAATAACGCCCCTTGTTATAATGAAGATGAAATAATATGCTGATCCTTGAACAATACGGCGTTAAACTGATACGCTTACAGGAAGAAGAAATTGAGTTGGTAAGGCATTGGCGCAACCAAAGTGATATAGCCAACTATATGGAATATAGGAATTATATTACCGAGGAAGCCCAGAAAAAATGGTTTAAATCGGTAAATAATAAATACAATTATTATTTTATTATCCATTTTGAAAATAAAAAAGTAGGATTGATAAACGCCAAAAATTACGACCCTGTTACCGGTTTCGGAGAAGGCGGAATTTTTATCTGGGATAATGAATATATAAATTCTTTTGCCGCTCCTTTCAGTTCTTTGTGCCTTCTAAATTTTATGTTTTTAAAAGTAACTTTCTCGCACAGATCAAGGATTCGGATCTTAAAAAATAACGAAAGGGCTATTCAGTATAACAAGTTGCTGGGATATAAATTGCTTCTCGGACAGGAGGGTGTCGACAATCAACTGTATGAACTGGATGTTAAAGATTATCTTATTCATGGTTCGAAACTTAACAAAGTAGCTGCTATTTTATCCGACTATAAAGAAGAATTGCTGTATTCCGGAACGGTATGCTCGGAAAACATGGACGAAATAAACCAATTGCTAATCAACAAAAGTACTTAAAGGGTAAACCCCTTTTTTAAAAGATTCCTGCCATTTTTCTTTAGATGCCATGGCAAGTAAAAAAGGGTCTTCTATATGTTCAATTTTATATTTGGAAATTTCATGAGCAGTATATCCCCATAGTGGATTAGGAATATCAAACATCAAAACAATTCTTTTTTCATTGGTCTTATTCCAGGCCTCATGCTCATGCGAATCATCAAAAATCATCAATTCTCCTTCTTTCCAATGCCTTGTTTCATTTCCTACGCGAAGCGCACATAAATTTTCATCAGGAACAACTAATGGCAAATGGCAGCGCAATACCATACGGCTATACCCTTTATGAGGTAAAATATGGCTGTTTGCATCGAGGTAAGAATAATCGCAGGACAATATCTCCGGAATTGAGTAAATAATTTCGGCAGTTTTGGGACATAATTTGGCATTTTCAGGAAACTTCATTCCGAAAAAAATAAAAGAAAAAACCTTCCATGCTTTATACTTTTCAGATTTTACGTAAGTGGGGAAAGTTCGCAGCCATTGATCTTCTTTCTTAATTTCGATAAGATCCAGAAGTTCCTGACGGATGATTTTAAAATTATCACTTACAGCCTGTAAATATTCAAACTGACGATTGTCATAAAAAAAGCGTGGGTTTTTATCTGTCAGCTTAAAATCGTGCATTATTTTTGCATTTTAAACGCAAGTAAATTTACGAAAATTTACGTAGATTTAAAAAAAATACGGGTGAAAAAAATTTGGTTCAGTTTGTATGATTTTAGTTTTGATTATAAGAGCGAAGAAAAGCCTTATATCGAGCCGTATAATTTTGATTGGGCAAAAGAATTAAGTGCAAATACCGATAAAATTAAAGATGAGTTAAATCAGTATTTGCAGGCACATGATCTGCAAAGCTATTTTAACAGTTCAATGGTGACCAGGAAAAACAGCTGGAGAACAATTGCTTTGAAAACATGGTGTGTGCAATTATTTAAAAACCAGAAACGTTTTCCGTTCACCACTTCGCTTATAAATAAGTATCCTCAAATAGTTTCTGCTTCCTTTAATTTGCTTGAACCTAACAGCAAAATAATTCCGCATTGCGGAGATACAAACGCTATTTATAGATGCCATTTGGGTTTAGAAATTCCGGCAGGACTTCCTGATTGCGGCTTGAAGGTAAAAAATGAATCAAGAGATTGGAAAAATGGTAAATGGCTTATTTTTATGGACGCATATATGCATGAAGCATGGAATGATACAAATAAAGAACGCTACATTTTTTTAATAGATGTTATGAGAGAGGAATTTGTGCCGCGTAAAAAATTTATTTGCGCAACTGTTTTAACTTCTTTATTCCTTCAAAAGCGCGCCCAGAAATTTAAATATTTATTTTCTAAAGCGAGTTTCGTAAAAATAATAGGAAAATCTATCAGGCCTTTTGCGCAGATGGCTCTTTTTATGGTTAACAAATTAAAATTTTATTAATTGGTTGGACAGGCTATACTAAAATTTCTTTTCCCGGAGATAACCGATGAAACCAATCGTAAAGAAAATCTTTTTTCTGCGAGAAGACTAGGTTTTTTTCTAATAGCATTAGTTCAGCTTATCGCTTTGTTGTTTGTTGTGAAAAAGTTTGCTATCGAAAAAAATTCGGGCATTTCAGAAATAAGTCCAATTATTATTTCCTCATTCATTATCACTACTTTTTTACCTCTCCGATTCAGACCTTTTGTTTTTTTTACTACAAGCATTGTTGTAATTTATTTTGCATTTGGATTTTTTAGCGGCAGTTTACTTATTGGAGGAGGCTTAACTTTATTCGCTATTTGTCATTTGCCCATGCGATTGCTTTTTAAAAGTATTCTCATTGTTTTTGTTTTTACTGTTATGTCTATTCTCAGAGCCGATTTGTTTCATGCCCCGCGCGCAGCACTAATAGTTCCGTTTTTAGCTTCTATGTTTATGTTTAGAATAATACTTTACTTATACGAACAAAAATATAATCCGGTTTCTGTTTCATTTTGGCAGCGATTAAATTATTTTTTTCTTTTTCCAAACAGTTGCTTTTTATTTTTTCCGATTGTCGATTTCAAGACTTCTGTGAAAACGTATTATTCTATTCCTGATAATGAATTATGGCAAAAAGGTATTCGCTGGATACTTCGCGGCGTTTTTCATATAATAGGATATAGAATTATCTATCATTATGTTTTTATTTCATCAACTGAGGTTATAGATCTCACCACGTTATTTCAGCATATGTTTTCAAGTTATGCACTTATTTTGAGGCTCTCCGGCTTGTTTCATTTTATTATAGGACTTCTTTGCATGTTCGGGTTCAATCTGCCACCCGCTTTTAATAATTATTTTTTGGCAACCGGTTTTGTTGATTTATGGCGGAGAATTAATATTTACTGGCGCGAGTTTATGTTAAAGATTTTCTTTTATCCTGTTTTATTTAAAATAAGAAAAAGAATACCAAAATATGCCCTACCTGTTGCCATGATTTGTGTTTTTATCGTTACCTGGCTTTTGCACAATTATCAGTTTTTTTGGCTACGCGGCAATTTAAAGATTGTTGCAACAGATATTGTCTTTTGGCTTACGTTGGGAGCATGTATCACCATCAATGCGGTCCTAATTGAAAAATCATTGCTTAGATTAACAAAACAAAAAAACAGATATTTAAATTATTTTTTTAATACCCTTAAAACTTGTGTCTTGTTTTTGTTTATGTCTGTTATGTGGTCGCTCTGGACAAGTGATTCTATTGACGATTGGGTATATCTTCTTTCTAAAGGCAGTTTGTTTTCTTCGCACCAAATTCTCAATGTGATTTTGGTCTTTATATGTATTCTTCTGTCAGGAGTAATCATACAACTTGTGTTAGATACAAAAAATGTAAAGCGCACTTTAACTCTTCAACCGCAGAAAACTTTATTTCTTACTATACCTGTAATATTATTTCTCTTTTTGTGCTCGTTTAAAACAGTAACAAAATATTTTCCTGAAAAATGCCGTTCAGTAATTCAGGTTTTACTTCAGGATAAATTTAATGAGAATGATAAACGAAAAGTTGAAGCGGGCTACTATAAAAAAGTTATTGATGGGGAAGAGAATGCTTCAACGGGATTATGGGAAATAAACCTGAAAGAACCAAAGAAGAAATCACGACTTGCCGATCAAATTATTCGCACTAACACTATACTCTCACAAGTATTAAAGCCTGGGACTATTGTACAGATGGACGATCATTACGTGCAGGTTAATTCTTTGGGTTTAAGAGATAAGGAATATGATTTTAAAAAACCACTTCACACTTATCGAATTGCTTTGTTGGGAGGATCTTATGAAATGGGATCGGGTGTAAGTAATAATGAAGTTTACGAATCTATTGCGGAAGAAAAATTAAATCAATATGATACAAACGGTCTTGTAAGAAAATATGAAATTCTGAATTTTGCTGTATATGGTTATCACCTTCTTCAGCATGTAGAATTGTGTAATACAAAAGTGTTTGATTTTAATCCGGATGCAATTATATACGTGGCCCACACGGGAGAGCAACGCCGTTTTTTAGATCTGTACTCTCAGTTTATACGAAACGGAACAAATCTTAAATATCCTTTTTTAGAATACATAAAACGACTTTCAGGAGTAAAACAGTCAATGAGCAACTCAGAAATAATAGAGCGCCTCAGACCTTTTGCTTTTTGTCTTATAACATGGTGTTATATGCAAATCAGAGAGGATGCTTATAAAAACAATGTAAGTGCTCTATGGGCCTATTTGCCTGCTACTGATGATGTTTTAGATTTACCTGAATTCAATAAGTTAAAACATTTGGCATCTCAACTTAATTTTATAATTTTAGATATGAGAGGTGTTTATAGAAATGTGAAAAGAGAAGATTTTCAGATTTCTAAAACAAATACGCACCCCAATGCCAAAGGACACGCAATCATTGCTCAGAAATTTTATGAAGAACTTGTCAAAAACAAAAAACAAATGATGAAAAGCATTCAATAAAACAGTATTTTTATATTTAAATCAATCATACATGGCGCAGGATATTTCACAAATTAAAGCAATTGTAAAACGGTATATTGTTGAACATTTTTTAGAAAATAAACAAGTTCAGGATATTACTGATACAACTCCGTTGATAAGCGGCAGATTGCTTGATTCTATTTCAACAATGCAGTTAATTACCTATCTCGAAGAGCAATTTAAAATTGAATTTGAAGCGCACGAAGTGGATAAGGAGAACTTTGAAAACATAACTGTTATAGCCAATTTTGTAAATAAAAAATTATAAAGTGTCAGTCTATTTTAATTTGGATAGTCTCTTGCAAAAAAGCGCCGATGCTTTTAACTCTGCTATTGCAGTGGAAGATTCAAATGAAAATAAAATTACGTATTTAGAATTAAACACGGCTTCCAAAAAAATAAGTAATTTACTTTTAAAAAATAAACTCGGCTTTGGAAATCGCATCGGAATATTGGCTCCCAAAAGCAGTACTGTTATCACGTTTATTTTTGGAATTTTAAAAAGTGAGGCAGCTTATGTTTCTTTAGATTGCAAAGCACCAATGAGAAGGAACAACACAATTTATAAGGATTGCGGACTTCAGGCAGTTTTTATTGAAAAGAATTTACTGAAAGATTTTGTGAGTGAATTGGATTCCAAGAATTCTTATAATGAAATAATCATTGATGATTCTTTTTTGCTTTTGGTTTTTAATTCCGAAGAAAAAAAACATACCGAGCAATTGGCGTATATCATTTATACTTCCGGTTCTACGGGCGTTCCTAAAGGTGTAAAACACACACACTATAGCGCATTTGCTTTTATAAAATGGAGTTGTAATACTTTTTTTGTAAAACAATCCGATAAATTTTTATCGCACGCACCATTTCATTTCGACCTTTCAATATTTGATCTTTTTGTTTCCATATCTGTTGGCGCAACGCTTGTTCTTATGGATGAAAAAACATCAACCAATCCTCTTCTGTTGGCTGAATGTCTTTCAAAAAAACAAATCACGGTTTTTTATACTACGCCCACTGTTTTATCTTTTCTTTCTGCATACGGTAAAATGTATAAGTATTTGTATTCCTCTTTACGCTTAGTTCTTTTTGCCGGAGAAGTATTTCCAATTAATAATCTTAAAAAATTAAAAAGTATTCTGCCAAAAACGCAATTGTATAATTTGTATGGCCCTACAGAAACAAATGTTTGTACCTGGTTTAAAATACCAAATGTTATAGCCGATAACAAAAACGAACCTTACCCTATTGGAAAAACATGCGATTTCGCAACTTCGGCAGTCGTGAAAATTCCGGGTAATAAATCCAACGAGGGAGAATTGTGGGTGGGGGGAGATTCATTAATGCTTGGTTATTGGAATGACGACGAAAAAACAAACTCTTCATTCGAAATTGATTGTAACGGAGAATTATGGTATAGAACCGGAGATATTGTAACTCACACAACTGATAATAACCTGGTTTATTTGTATCGAAAGGATAGAATGGTAAAACGTAAAGGATACCGGATTGAATTGAATGAAATAGAAAAGAATTTAGCAAAAAATAAAAATATTTTCGAAGTGGCTGTTACAACTAAAAGTATAAGCAGTCAGGCCGAAACAATTATTACTGCTCATGTAGTTTGGGTGAAGGATGTTGAACCGGCAACACTTGATCTGCTAAATTATTGCAATGGTGTTTTACCTTCCTATATGACTCCCGATTATTTTAAATTTTATGAAAGTTTACCCAAAACATCAACCAACAAAATAAATTATAAAGCTTTAACTCAACTCAATGACTGATTTTATGTTTACTCCAAAACAAAATGAATTATATAATTCTATTGTCACCTTTGCTAAGAAGGAACTTAATAATTCAGTTATTGAAAGAGACAAGAAACAAATTTTCCCCACTAAAGAATGGAAAAAATGCGGCGCATTAAAATTACAAGGGCTTTGTATTTCAAAAAAATACGGTGGCGTTGGATTAGATGCAGTTTCAACTGCTATTGCATTGGAAGCTTTGGGTTACGCCTCTTTAGATGGAGGATTAAATTTTTCTATTGCTGCTCATTTATTGGCTAATGTTGTTCCGATAGCATTATATGGCAGTGAAGAGCAAAAACAAAATTACTTACCAAAATTATGTAACGGAACTTTAATTGCTTCAAATGCCATAACCGAAACGCAGAGTGGTTCAGATGTATTTTCAATGCATACAAGTGCAGTAAAAAATAAAAAATATTATGTTATCAGTGGAGAAAAAACTTTTATTACCAATGCTCCGGTTTCGGATATTACGTTGCTGTATGCTGCTACCAACCCTGAAAAAGGATTTCATGGTGGTATTTCTGCCTTCATTCTCGAAAATAAAACGAAAGGAATTACGCGATCTGCTCCATTCGATAAAATGGGACTGCGTACTTGCCTCATGGGAAAAATAAAATTGAAAAATGTTTTAGTGAGCGAAAAAAATTTAATAGGAAGGGAGGGAGCGGGCGCCGTTATTTTTTCTGAGTCGATGAATTGGGAAAGAGCTTTAATAGGCGCACTGCATGTTGGTACGATGCAGCAGATTTTAGAAATGTGTATCAATTATGCTAATACACGTAAAATCAATAACCATTCAATAGGTAAACATCAAAGTGTTGCGCATCGTATTGCTGAAATGAGTATTAAAGTGGCAGCGGTCAGATTAATGGTCTATAAAGCAGCGTCTGAAATAGATAATAAATCGAAAAAAGTTGCACTCATTGCTTCTTCGGCAAAAGTATTTACAAGCGAGTCAATAAATGATATTTGTCAGTCGGCATTGAGTATTTTCGGTGCATCAGGGTATTTAACTGATAATCACATCGAACGTTTTACGAGAGATGCGGCCGCAGCTAAAATTTATTCCGGCACTAACGATATTCAAAAAAACATAATTGCCGGATGGCTTGGGTTGTAATAAAAAACTATTTTAGCATGAGGGAAAGGTAATTATGTCAAACTTAGAATCGTTCGTACATACAGCTTGTGCCATTATCGTTATTATTATGGTTGCACGACTAATGGGTTCTTTTATGATCTGTATCAAACAACCGCGTGTTGTTGGTGAAATGATTGCCGGTGTATTACTTGGTCCTACTCTTTTCAGCGCTATATTGCCCGATGTTTCATCGTATTTATTTAAAGATACTCAACCTTTTATTTACGTTCTCGGAAATTTTGGATTGTCACTTTATATGTTGCTTGTTGGAATGGAAATAGATTTCAGTAAGGTGACGGATAAAATTAAAAAACAGGCATGGATATTATCTGCAGTGGCCACCATTATTCCTTTTTTTACAGGTTGTTTCAGTGCATGGATATTTTTTGATCAATTGTCCTTGCCCGGTGTTAAATTAACAACTTTCATGCTTTTTATGGGAACGGCCTTTTCCATTATGGCTTTTCCCATGCTGGCAAGAATTTTAGATGAGAAGAAAATGATAAAAACCTCTATTGGGTCTCTCACACTTTTATCCTCCAGTATTCAGGATGTATTAACATGGATATTACTTGCTTTTATTACCGCAATAGCTTCTACCGGTAATCCAATGAACGGATTTATCACATTAGGCGGGGCTTTTGTCTTTATAGTATTGACGTTTTACGTAGGTAAACCTTTATTATTAAAACTTGGAAAAAAAGTGGATTCGAGCGGAACGATGAATCAAAACCAATTTGCAGTTATAATTGTTACGCTTCTGGTTGCTGCAATTATTACTGATAAAATAGGTTTGTATTGCGTCTTTGGCGGATTTATTTTAGGATTGGCCATGCCAAGAGGCGAAGTCTTTCAAAATGAGGTAAAAACAAAATTGCAAGATGTTACAGTGGTATTTTTACTGCCTTTATTTTTTGCTTTCTCGGGATTAAAGACAAATTTTCTGGTTCTTTTTTCTACCGATTTACTGATGCCTTGTCTTGTAATTTTATTATTATCCATTGCGAGCAAATATCTGCCGGTACTATTCGGTATGAGAGCCATTGGATATAACTGGCGCGAATCTTCGGCTATCGGTGGGCTTATCAATGCACGTGGGTTAATGGAACTTATCATTGCCAATATAGGTTTGGATTATAAAATAATCGATAGTAATACCTACTCAATTTTAGTTCTCATTGCTGTAATCACTACCTTGGGCGCTATGCCTATTTACAATTTAAGTTTAGGAAAGAAGGTACTAGGCTAGCAAACGTTTTCTTATGCTAAACCTCTTGCCGTCTACACTATTTTAGTAAATTTACGAGGTAAAACAACAGATATGCAATTGTACGACGTAATCATAATAGGAGGAGGCCCAACCGGATCCACTGCTGCAACTTTGTTGGCAGAAAAGGGGCATTCAGTTTTGGTATTGGAAAAAGAAAAATTTCCACGCGAACATGTAGGAGAATCGCTTATACCTTTAACGTATGCCTGTATAAAAAAAATGGGACTTCTTGAAGACCTTAAAAAAATATCCACTAGAAAACCCGGGGTGAGTTTTGTAAGCGCAGATGGAAAAAACCAATCATTGTGGTGTTTTAAAAATGTAATTAAAGACGAGAGCTATTTGTCATTTCATGTCATACGTTCAGCTTTTGATAAATTGCTTCTGGACAACAGTAAAAAAAAGGGAGCGAAAGTATTGGAAGAAACAATGGCGAAAAACATTGTACTTGATAACCCGGATGGAATAGTGGAAGTTACTGCAGTAAACGATAAAGGAGAACAAATTGTTTTTCGCTCAAAGTTTTTAATTGATGCGAGCGGGCAAAGTACAGTATTGGGAAAAAAATTGGGAGTGAAGAAATCCTTTAATGACCTCGACAGGGTTGCGATCTTTAATCATTGGACAAATACCAGTTTTGATAATTCCTTAAAACAAGGTGCTATTAAAATTGTGTATCTCGGGGGTGATAAGAGGGGTTGGGTTTGGGTTATACCTGTAAGTCCGGAGCATTTAAGTATTGGTATCGTTGTTAATAACAGTTACGTAAAGCAACAAAAAGAAAAATTTCAGAAGGGCGGAAGCCTTAATTGGGAGAAGGATCTGTATTTGCAGGAATTATTTGATTCAGCGGTGTTAAAAGATATTCTCAAGGATGCCAAATTGGAGCACAAGATGTTGCTCATAGGAGACTATTCTTATTATTGTGAAAAAAAATACGGAGCTAATTATGCTTTGGTTGGAGATGCCGGAGCTTTTTTAGACCCCATTTTTTCCAGCGGAATTTATGTGGGTATGCACAGTTCGGAACTTGTTGCGGATGCCATTCATGCTAAATTAACTGGTAACGATGGCGATCTTGAAATGAAAAAAGCCTATGATCAGATAAATGGCGCTGTTGGTTTACTGGAGAAATTTATAAGGTTATTCTATACACCCGAAGCCTTGAATTTTTCTACACTTGGTAACCCAAATGATCTGTTGTATGATAAGTTTGAGATGGCGTATACAATTTTTCATTACCTGCTAGCCGGAGATTTCTTTGAGAACCACGAAAAATACAGTCATTTTATTGACATGGTACGCGACCAAAAAACTTTGGTAAAATTCCAGTCGCTCATAAAACATAAAAAAGATGACTCACCCAATGGTGATTGCGGAGAAAAATTTGATGAAATGTATGGTGAGATGACCCACGAAATAGTTTTTGACAAAAGTATTTTATAATAATGGCCACTCCAAAAAAATGGCATTCATTTGCTGAAGGTGCTGTTTACAATGGAGAGGAGCCCAATTTTTTCGATATTGAAAAGAAAAGCTGGAAAAAATTACTGGAAGATAATTATGGAATTATTTTAAGAGAATTTCAGCAAATTGTCAGCAAGGGAAATAAAAATCTTATTCCGTACTTTAATAAAACGCTTGCTTCTGATCCAAATTCCTGGACCGTTTTTCCTCTGATAAGCTGGAAAGAAAAATATAAGGAAAATTGTAATGAATGTCCGGAAACAATAGAAATTATTGAAAAAATTGAAGGTATCACCTCTTGTTTGTTTTCAGTTTTAAAACCACACACAAAAATAAAACCGCATTTCGGAGATAGCAATGTAATGTACCGGTGCCACCTTACTTTAAAATGTGATGGTAAGCTTCCCGAAATCGGAATGCGTGTGGGAGAAAAAAGTGTGAGTTGGGAAAATGGTAAATTGATTGCCTTTTGCGATGCATATAATCATGAGGTGTGGAATAATACAGATAGCGAAAGATGGATTCTTATAGTAGATATTTTAAGAGAAGAATTTTTACCACAACAAAAGCAAATATGTAAAGAAGTAAGGGCAACCCTTTGGTGGCAGATGAAATTTCAAAATTTTTATTTTATTAAGCATTTGCCTAAATGGAGCAGGAAATTATTGATGAAGGTTACTACAGTATTTATGTAATATTACTTTATTATCCTTTAACTCTCATGTATTGTTTTTCAGAAATCCTTGTTCAATAGATATTTTCAGCAGCCTTCTTAATTTTATTTTAGGTGGTACATAGTAAATAATATATTCTTTTTTCTGGTTAATCGAGGCCTTCATTAATGAGGAAAATGATTTAATTTTTAAAAGACATTTGGTTAGATAAGGATAAGGTTGCAATTCAGTATAACCCAATTGTTTCGCAAAATTTCCGCAAATAACGTCGCATAAAAGTATTTCTTCCTTTGTAAGTTCTGTTTTCCAGGAATCGATTCTACTTGTATTAACTGGCTTATTTAAGTCACTGTATTTTTTATCAAGCCTTGTTTTTAATTGTGGTGGTATATTATATCCCGAAGTATCAGTTTTGTAGGGCGTTAAATTTTCGCTGATAGCAGAATTAAACGACAAATTTAAAAACGTGCAGATTTTTTTCAGTTCAGCTTCTTTGTTTAAAATCAATTCCTCATATTTTACCAATAAAACGTGCTTTGGATTTTGCTTGTAAAATTTTAGTCCGACCTGATTAAACAATTTCCAACGCAAAGCGTTGAACGCAATGTCCGGCGTCTCAAAATCTACACTTTGCTTGCGTGACAATACGTGTGCTCTGTAGTCGCGAATTATTAAAATGAATTTGGCGGCAGGAATTGTTTTTCTGAGTTTACCGGCAAAAATTGTATAGATAGGATTTTTATCCAATAAAATAGTAGCATTGCTTTTATCAATATCATCCACTTTAAAATTTTGATAAATCGCTTTACAAAGTTCAATATAGCTTATTTGTTTGCCTGCAAAATCAGTAATGATATTTTTTTTAACGTCCTCAATGTTAAACTCCCAACCAATCCATGGATGGGATAAGGAATATAAATATATTTGTTCGAAAATTAAATCAATATCCTTTCCGGAAAATTTTTTTTTTCGCTTGAACTTATGCAGAAAAAAAATTAAAAAATTTGCTTCCGGAAGACAATGAATGACCGGGTGGTTATTTAAAAGTTTGGATAAAATAGTGGTGCCTGATCTCGGCGCTCCTATAATGAAATGTATTTCTTTGTGAGATAAAGACATTTTATAAACAACTTTGTATAAATTTCAGTAATCTGTCTGCCGATTCTCTGCTATTTTCTTTTTGTGTTTGTATAACTAAATCCGCTGCAAGTGGTGTTTCAAAAGGATCATTAATTCCGGTAAGATTATTTATTTTATCAACGTGCCCATCAGGCAACAAGGCCTTTTTGTATAAACCTTTCGTATCTCTTTTAATTAATTCCGGTATCGGACAGCTAATAAAGACAGTTTTTACGTTTTTGTATTTCTTCTTTATCTCTTCACGCACTTCTTCATATGGATTTATTGCGCAGATAATGGTAATAATATTGTGTGAGGAAAATTTATTGGCAATAAAAGCAAGCCGACGAATATTCTCCATCCTGTCTGCTTTGCTAAATCCTAAATCTTTAAAAAGAAATTTTCGGTACTCATCCGCATCAATTATTTCGACCGGAATTTTTTGCAATTCCAATTCGACCTTTGCCTGTTCTGCAAGGGTGGTTTTTCCGGCTCCCGACATTCCGCAGAATTGTATAATCATAAATGTTAATTATCAGCCTACAAGATAAAAATTATTTGTAATATAGGGGTGATTTTAAGCAGATACTTAAACACATGGCAGATAAATTACAGGTTAAAATACGTTTTAACACCAATTATAAAGACGGCGATAGTAAAATTAAAGAGTGGCGTGTAATTGTAAATGGTTTCGAAAATTTTTGCAATCATGTTACTGTCAATTGCCCGTGCCAAACTTCAAAAGATTTTATTGAAGGAATTGGTAACAAGTGGCACATAAGCTGTGAGCCAAAAAACATTGACTACATAAAGGATGAAAAAATAGGTGAGGAGAGCAGTAATCTTTTTAAAGAAATTATTTTATTCTAAAAGAAACCCGCGGCAACCGTATTATTTGTGTTCTCATCAATTAAAATGAAGCCACCTGTATTTCTGTTTGATTGATAGGTGTCAAATGCTATAAGTTCTGCAGTTTTTAAATTGACGGTTACAATCTCATTTAAATCAACTTTGTCTTTATTTAAATTTTCAAATTGTAAAGTGTTTAAATTTATTTTAAGCTTAATTTCTTTTACCTCAACTTTTACCCGGTTTGAATAATGTTGCAGCAATAATTTCTTCCCCGATTTCAGAGCGGTAAAATCCATCCAGCAAATGGTAGCTTCAATATCTTGAGAAAGTATAGGTAATTTATTTTTCAGAGCAATTGTATTTCCCCTGTCAATAGCAATAAAATCTTTTAAGTGTATTACTATAGATTGTTGCGAAGATGCTTTCTCAACAGCTTTATTATTTATTTCAATAAAAGAAATTTCACTTTCAATACCGGAGGGGAAAGCAATAACTTTATCACCTTTTTTAAAAGTACCGCTGGCAATTTTTCCTGCATAACCTCTGTAATCGGGATATTGTTTTGTAGGAGCATTAATTACATATTGTACCTGAAATCGAGGTAATTCAGTATTTATCCCCTTTTCTACTTCTACTTCTTCCAAGTGCTCTAACAAATTTTTACCCTTATACCAAGATGTGTTTTTAGAATTACTCACTACGTTATCTCCAAATGCAGCACTAACCGGAATAAAAGTAATTTCCTTTATATTTAGTTTTTCAACTAATTTTTTAAATGATTCAACTACTTCATTAAATTTTTGTTCTGAAAAACTTACTAAGTCCATTTTATTTATGCAAACAACTAGATAAGGAATGCCTACTAAAGAAGCAATGTAAGTATGTCTACGTGTCTGCTCTACAATTCCTTGTTTTACATCAATTAAAATAATGGCAAGATTTGCAGTTGAGGCGCCTGTAAACATATTGCTTGTATACTCGGCGTGACCCGGAGTATCGGCAATAATAAATTTTCTTTTTTTAGTTGTAAAGTATTTATAAGCTACATCAATTGTAATATTTTGTTCACGTTCGGCACGCAGACCATCTGTCAATAACGATAAATCTATTTTTCCGTTACCCGTATTTTTTGTTTGTTGCTCTATCGCTTCTAAAATATCGGTAGACACAGAATTACTATCAAACAACAATCTCCCAATGAGTGTGCTTTTGCCATCATCTACACTGCCTGCTGTTATAAATCTTAAAACATCCATTTACTTTGTGTTGTCACTTCGAGCGTAGTCGAGAAGCGGTGAGATTTTCTAGGTTCTCGACTTCGCTCGAACTGACATGATTGTTCTTAACTAAAAATACCCCGTCCTTTTCCTGTCTTCCATCCCTGCTTCCGAAATTTTATCATCTAAACGTGTTGCACCACGCTCACTTATTTTCGTTTCTGTAATTTCTTTTATTATTGCATTCAATGTGTTTGCATCAGATTCAACGGCAGCAGTGCAAGTCATGTCACCAACGGTGCGAAAACGCACATTTTTCTCGACTACTTTATCGCTCGCGTCAATATTTATATAGGGAGAAACCGCCAATAATTGTCCGCCATCTGTAACCACACATTTGCGTTTGTGAGCAAAATAAATAGAAGGTAATTTAATATTCTCGCGCTTAATGTAATTCCAAACATCTAATTCTGTCCAGTTTGAAATGGGGAATACTCTCACATTTTCTCCTTTATTAATTTTCCCGTTATAAATATCCCATAACTCCGGCCTTTGTTTTTTGGGATCCCATTTTCCTTTTTCATCTCGTACTGAAAAAATTCTTTCTTTGGCTCTTGCTTTTTCTTCGTCTCTTCGTGCGCCACCAATACAAGCATCAAATCCAAATTCATTAATTGTATCAATCAAAGTGTAAGTCTGCAAAGCGTTTCTGCTTGGATATTTTCCTTTTTGTTCTTCTAATTTTTTTTGTTTGATAGTATCTTCAACACGTCGCACAATCAATGTTTCGTTAATGTGTTGAACTAATTCATCCCGAAACGTCATGGCTTCCTCAAAATTATGTCCGGTATCAATATGTACTAATGGAAACGGAAATTTACCCGGCCTGAATGCCTTTAACGACAAATGAATAAGTGTAATCGAATCTTTTCCTCCCGAAAATAGCAAAGCCGGTTTATCAAACTGACCCGCAGCCTCTCGCAAAATATGTATGGCTTCTGATTCTAAGCTATCTAAATAGTCCATAAAATGATAACAAATTCAATCGGTTAAATTTAGCAAATTCTAATATCTTTGCCCAAAATTTTAAAAGCCATGACTAAAGGACCCGTTTCTAAATTTATAGAGCACCACTACCGCCACTTTAACGCAGCCGCTTTAATGGATGCTGCCAAAGGATACGAAACCCACCTTAATGAAGGGGGCAAAATGATGGTTACCCTTGCCGGTGCCATGAGTACCGCCGAATTGGGTATTTCACTTGCCGAAATGATTCGTCAGGATAAAATTGCTATTATTTCATGCACAGGTGCAAACCTCGAAGAAGATGTAATGAATTTAGTGGCGCACTCGCATTATAAAAGAGTTCCAAATTATCGCGATCTTACACCAAAAGACGAGTGGGATTTATTGGAAAACCATTATAATCGTGTAACAGATACTTGTATTCCTGAGGAAGAAGCTTTTCGCCGTTTGCAAAAACACTTGGTACAACAATGGAAAGATGCCGAAGCAAAAGGTGAGCGTTATTTTCCCCACGAATTTTTATATAAAACAGTTTTAAGTGGAGATTTAAAACAGTATTATGAAATAGATCCTAAAAATTCTTGGATTATTGCTGCTGCCGAAAAAAATATTCCAATTGTTTGCCCGGGTTGGGAAGACAGCACCACCGGAAATATTTTTGCCAGCTACGTTATAAAAAACGAATTAAAGGCAAGTACCGTTAAAAATGGAATTGAATATATGGTTTGGTTAGCCGATTGGTACAGAAAAAATTCGGGTGGAAAAGGCGTTGGCTTTTTTCAGATTGGCGGCGGTATTGCCGGTGATTTCCCAATTTGTGTTGTGCCAATGATGTATCAGGATTTAGAGTGGCATGATGTTCCTTTTTGGAGTTATTTCTGTCAGATTTCTGATAGCACAACTTCTTATGGTTCTTACAGCGGCGCGGTACCAAACGAAAAAATCACCTGGGGTAAATTAGATATTCATACACCAAAATTTATTGTAGAGAGCGATGCAACAATTGTTGCGCCACTTATGTTCGCCTGGATTTTGGGTTGGTAAGTTGTATTTCTCCCTCTCCTACAGGAGAGGGTTGGGGTGAGGTCGCCTGTATTTTTTCTCCTCCTTTTTTCAAGGAGGAGTACGGCTTTAGCCGGGAGGTGGTCTTTTTAACCACAAAGTTCTAAAATATTTTGGGCGTTCCCCCGCAACTAAAATTTACTTTCAATAATAAATCCATGCGGGGTCGGGCTTTCCGCTCCAAGTCCTCGCCTTTGTGTCATTCAGAGCGTAGCGAAGAATCTCCACCGGCTCCGGGCTTTTCGCTGCAATCCCTAACGCAGATACAAACCTATTACTACATTTGCAACATGAAAAAGAAACTCTTTACCCTTTGTATTCTATCAGGTTTAACATCCGGCTACGCCCAGCAAAAAATTTCCACCGAAGAAATAAAAAAACATATTTCTTATTTAGCGAGCGATAAACTGAAGGGCAGGGGCACGGCAAGCGCAGAAGAAACTATGGCGGCGCAATACATTGCCGCACAATTTGAAAAATTTAAGTTAACCCCGTTGGGAAATGGTTTGGGTACCAAGGCAGATAAAATGTCTTTAGAACCCTATTTTTACGAGTACACTTTTAAAACTCCGGCCACTCCACACGATACCATTGGTAATGGTGAAGCCAAGAAATCTAAAGATGTGGTTGCGTTTTTAGATAATAAAGCAGCATCAACTATTGTTATAGGCGCTCATTACGATCACTTAGGTTTAGGTAAAGACCATAATAGTTTAGATGCAAACCCTGAGGGGAAAATACACAATGGTGCCGATGATAATGCAAGTGGAACGAGCGGTGTAATAGAACTGGCAAAATATTTTGCAACTAATAATAAAACTGAGAAATATAATTTTCTTTTTATTTGTTTTTCAGGAGAAGAATTGGGTTTAATTGGTTCTAAAAAATGGTGCGAAAAACCAACCCTTCCATTAGAAAATATTAATTACATGATTAATATGGATATGATTGGTCGTTTTAACGATTCTACTCAAAAAATAATTATTTATGGCGTGGGTACGTCTCCAACATGGGTGCCGCTAATTGATAAAATTTCTATAGGGTTCTCTGTAAAAAAAGACAGCAGCGGTATTGGTCCCAGCGATCAGACTTCTTTTTACCTGAAGAACATTCCTGTTTTACATTTTTTTACCGGTCAGCATAGCGATTACCACAAACCCAGCGATGATGTAGAAAAAATAAATTTAGAAGGAGAGAGAAAAGTTTTAGAACTGATTGTAAAATTAGTAGAAGAAACAGAAACACTTCCTAAACTAACTTTCACCGCCACAAAAAATCCTGATACTAAATCAACCGGTTTTAAAGTAACCATGGGCGTTATGCCCGATTATGCTTTTGAAGGAAAAGGTATGCGTATTGATGGTGTTACAGATAACAAACCCGCATTTAAAGCGGGCGTAAAAACCGGAGATGTTGTTGTAAAATTAGGCGATGATGAAGTTGATTCAGTACAAACTTACATGAAAGCCCTCTCTAAATTTAAAAAAGGAGATACTACTACAGTTAAAATTCTAAGGGGGAAAGAAGAAATGACTTTTAACCTTACTTTTTAATCATCCTTTGTAAAAAATATTCTGTATTTCTTTGCGCCTTAGCGTCTTTGCGGTAAAAATTTATTTCGTGACCGGAAAACTAACAGGATGTGCATTATTGTATTTGCGTACGTAAAGCATCATCATGTCTTTGCGCTTACGTTTTTTTAGTTGCAAAAACTCTTCATACATTTTTAAATCACGGCTTAAGCACATCTCAACATTGTTAAGTGTGTAATCCATAATATCGCCGCTGTAAAAATCAAAAATAAACTGCCGTGTTTCACGTTGTTTCACCGGCATGGAAGAGCCCATCATGCCTCCGTAGCCCATTCCCATCCCCATTCCCATGCTCATCCCGTTATTGTTATAGTAGGTTACTTCAATGGTACCTAAGAAATTACTGATGTTGCCAAAAACAGGTATGCGGTAAAACTTACTTTGGTAATTAATATACACCGTGTTGTTCTGACAAAACCCCCAAAGTTTTTTTACTTCTACTTTACCGTTTTCTCCATTATAAGAAAGTGTAATCTCTTTAAAATCATTTAATGTTTTAGAAATAAAATCTAACTGTGTTTTATCTTCTTTAGAAACAATAGCATCTTTGGGTATGGGATTATTTTTTCTGAAATCGCTATACGAAAAATAAATACCTTCTTTTAAAGTGAAATCGTTTGCATAAACAACAGAATCTGTTTGAGCATGAGATTGCCGCGCTTTGCTCGCAATGACGAAAAGGAGAACAAAAAAAATATTTCTAAAAAATTTAATCATTTTACTAAAACCGAATTTAAAAAAGTAAACGAAATTATATTAGCGCCCATCTTCAATGCTTTCTCTCTCGTTTCCTGAGAGTCTTTGTGTACTTCAAAACTTTCCCATCCATCGCCTAAATCGCATTCGTAATCATAAAAGCAAACCAAACGGCCTTTAAAAATTAACCCAAAACCTCTTGGGGCCGTACCATCGTGTTCGTGAATTTTTGGCAATCCTTTCGGAAAATCATATTTCTGGTGATAGATGGGGTAATCAAACGGGAGTTCTACTAATTCTAATTCGGGGAAAACTTTTTTTAATTGAGGCCGAATAAATTTATCTAAACCATAATTATCAGAAATATGTAGAAAGCCTCCGCCAATTAAATACTTACGTAAATTTTGCGCTTCTGCATCTGTAAAAATAATATTCCCGTGCCCGGTAATATGCACCAGCGGGTAATTAAAAATATCGTTACTGCCAACTTCTACAATTGCCTGCTCGGGATTAATAGTAGTTTTAATGTTCTCGTTGCAAAATTTTGCAAGATTAGGCAAAGATGTTTCAAGGTTTGCGTACCAATCGCCGCCGCCGTTGTATTTTAGTAAAGCAATCTGACAAGAATAATTTTGTGAAAAAATCAACTCAGATAAAAACAAAAAAACTATTACCCCTAATTTTTTCATCGACTTCTATGCCAATTACTGTTTTTCATCCCTCGTCCCTTTTTGTTTTACCATTTGGCTGTTGGATGCATCCTTGGCAAATATTGCATCTCAGCTAAAATATAACCTAATTGTTCGCTGTGTTTAGCATCTCTGCTTCCGCGCTGCATAAACGTATTCTCCGGAATTTTTAAATTAGCTTTTTCAAAAATAACATCTATATGTTTTTTCCAAATTGGTTTTAATAGAGATAAATCAACAGCAATTTTTTCTTTTAGTAAAACGGTATCGGTTTCATTCATTTCAAATAACTCATCGGTAAAACGCCATAATTCATTTAATGCATTTTGTACGCGTGTGTGGCTCTCTTCTGTTCCGTTCCCAAAACGATCTATCCACGAAGATGTATGTCTTACATGATAGGTAATCTCTTTTATAGATTTTGCCGCAATAGCTGCTAATGTTTCATCAGTGCTTTTTGAAAGTTCTGTATAAAAAAGTAAATCAAAATTATCTATCAAACACTGGCGCAAAATAGTTTTGGCATAATCGCCATTAACTTGCTCAACTAAAAGTGTGTTGTAAAATTCACGCTCGTTACGAAAGAAAGCTAAATCATCTGATGTTCTGTTTTTTCCTTCAATTTTGGCTGCGTATTCTAATAAAGAATTTGCCTGTCCTAAAATATCAAGGGCAATATTAGTCAGCGCTAAATCTTCTTCTAAAAACGGACCTTGAGAAGTCCATTCAGAAAGTCGCTGCGATAATATCAAACTATTATCAGCTAAACGTATGGTGTAATTAAATAATGCTTCTTCTTTATTCACAATTATTAATTTGTTGAATTATTGATTTGTTACGTTCAAGATTCAGTTATTTTTGTATTTACTTCCAACTTCCAACTTTTTAAATGTACTTTACTCCTTCAGGAATCTGATAAAAAGTCGGGTGGCGATAAACTTTATCGTTTGCCGGATCGAAGAAAGGGCCAATATCTTCCGGAGAGCTGGAAACAATTGCCGCTGCAGGAACTACCCACAATGCCGTGCCTTCGCTTCTGCGGGTATATAAATCGCGTGCATTTTCTAAAGCCATTTCTTTATCGTAAGCGTGTAAACTTCCGCAGTGTACAAATGGTTGTCCTGCTTTTTTCTGTACAAATACTTCCCATAACGGGCCTTGAGAATCTTTGGTCATTGAGTTATTAGTTATTGGTTGTCAGTTATTAGCTAATCGTTTTTGTATTTACTGCCTACTGCAAACTTTTACTTATGCAGCCAGACCTTCTTTTTTTTTTCCGCGTAAGCTTGCGCTGCTTCACGAACCCATTGTCCATCTGCATGTGCTTTGTTTCTTGCTTCTAATCTTTCTTTGTTACAAGGACCATTTCCTTTAATTACGCTGTAAAACTCAGTCCAATCAGGTTCAGAAAAATCGTAGCCTTTTTTAGTTTCGTTCCACCTTAAATTTTTATCGGGAATAACTAATCCCAAAAATTCTGCTTGTGCAACGGTACGGTCAACAAATTTCTGCCGAAGTTCATCATTTGTCTCGCGTTTAATTCTCCACTTCATTGCGTTTTCACTGTTTGGAGAATCTTTGTCGGGCGGGCCAAACATCATCATGGTAGGGAACCACCAACGATTTAATGCATCCTGCGCCATTTCTTTTTGCTCGGGAGTTCCGAAAGAAAGACGGCACATAATTTCGTATCCCTGACGCTGATGAAAACTTTCTTCTTTGCAAATGCGAATCATCGCTCTGCTGTATGGCCCATATGAAGTACGTTGCAACATTACCTGATTCATAATTGCGGCACCGTCAACTAACCAACCAACGGCACCAATATCTGCCCAGGTTAAAGTTGGATAATTAAATATGGAAGAATATTTTGCTTTGCCTGTGTGAAGCGCATCTAATAACTCATCTCTGCTTGCACCTAAAGTTTCGGCAGCGGTGTATAAATACAAACCGTGTCCGCCTTCATCTTGTACTTTGGCAAGTAATACAATTTTAGAGCGGAGGCTTGGGGCGCGGGTAATCCAGTTGCCTTCGGGTAGCATACCTACAATTTCGCTGTGTGCGTGTTGCGATATTTGCCGGATTAAATGCTTGCGGTAATTATCGGGCATCCAATCTTTCGGTTCAACAAAATCGTTTTTCTCGAGTTTGGCATCGAAATTTTTTTCTAAATCAACTATATTGCTCATGCCTTTTAAATTGCTTTAATAACTATACAAATATAGCATTTGTAGGCGTTGGGAAGAAAAAAACTAATTGAATTTTACGCCCAGTGTGGCTGTAAAATAAATGACAGAATTGGCAATTTGAGTGGCGTTTACATAAGGTGCAGCAAATAGATAGTAATCTTCTTTCCATTGGGTGTACATAAGTCCTAAATCTAAATAAACATTATTGGGACCTCTAAAACCAACTCCGGCACTAAATGTGTTGCGCACAAATTTACCTGTGAAGGCAGGCCCGAACGGACTACCATAGGTGGCAAAACCGGCGCGTATTACAACCGGTCTTACATTTAACTCGGCACCAATACGAATGTTTGTTGTGCTTGCGTATTTAGAGGCAATGGTAAGATTTAATGCATCTAATGAATTATCATTAACACCTTTCATTTTGGCAGATGAATAACTAACATATTCTGCATCGAGATTAACGGCAAGCAATTTGTTGTAGATATAACATACGCTTGCTCCGGCACGCGCAGGAGTTGTTATTTTGTATTTATAATAACCGGTAGCTTGCATAGACATGTTATCTGTTGTTTGGGCACTTGTAGGTATAAATGTATTAATAGCTCTATGGAATGTTGCATCAATAGAATACTGGTAATTATCGGTTAAATTTAATACAGTGGGTGTATGAACATACCCTCCAACTCGTATGTTTTCGTTAACACGATAAATTGCTCCGAGTTTTAAATTATAGCCGCTTCCTGAGGTTAGTAATTGTTCATCATACTTAAGTGAACGAAAAATAGAATCTTTAGATTTATAATCACTTTCAGAATAAGTTGCCTGTCGGTTATACTTAACCAATGGAATACCGAGTGTGGCACCTAAATACAATTTATCATTGAAAGCGTGCGCAAAAGAAAAAGCAAGTTCTCCCATTCTTCCGGAAGATTTTATGGTCTTGTTTTGCAATAAAGGTATATTGGCTTGCCCGGCTCCTTTATAATGATTTGAATCAGCCCCACCATGTAAATCAGCAGTAGAATTTATTAGATAAGTCTGGTAAGCTAATCCTTCGTAAGTAGAGATAAGTTGACTGGGATAATACCCTTGGGCAACATTTGCAAAATCGTTAATAATAGAACTATTAACAGGATAACCCTCAATAGTTGTATTGGTATTAAAATCGGCCATACGATTATAGCTGATACCAAAAGCATTTCGTTGATTAAAATTAGCGTACTGTTTGCTACTGGTAGGATAGGTGTTTTTAGAATCCCATGCACTTACAAAACCAATAGTTGAAATATTAACTTTAGAAGCAAAATCGGTTGTGTTGTTATCGTAGTGTGTTGCATTTGTTGTTTGCAGTTTTATGCCGGGAGTAAAAACAAATTCGCCGTTGCGATACATTGCGATTCCTGCGGGGTTAAAATTCATACAGGATAGATTTGCACCCAAAGCCCCGAAAGAGCCTGCCATTGACATAAAGCGCGAATCGCCATAAAAAGAAGTCTGTGAGTAGCGCATGGCATCTATATCATCTTGCGCCGAAATAAATTCCGTATAGAAAAGTAAAGAGAGTGCAAAAAAAATTCTTGTCTTATTCAACAACATAAGTAATAACCTAAAATTAAATTTTAATTAGTAAGGGACTAGCGTCTTCCGCCACCGCCTCCGCTACGACCACCTCCGCCGCCTCCGCCAAAACCACCGCCTCCGCCGCTATTTCCACCGCCCCATGAACCACCACCACGATTTATTGGAGGTGCAGTATATGTAGGTGAACTATTACTATTGTTATTATTATTATTATTAGAACCGCTGTTATTGCCATTCCAGGTTGCTCCGCTAAACCATCTGTGAGGTTGTGGTTCAGATGTTGTGCTGCCTTGTACAGGGTTATTATCAACCGCGCGAGGCGTTGAAAAACCTCCTCCTTGTTGCGGCGGCTTAACTATAGTAGCGTTATTATTGTTATTGTAAGAGTTGTTATTATAATTCCATCCATTATTATTTGCCTGACCATTGTTATTGCCGTTGTTATTTCCATAAGGGTTATTCCTTACGGGATTGTATTCGCCATTCCCGTTTTGTTGAAATTGACCATTCATTAACTGAGGATTTTTTGCTTCAACAATTTTTGTATAATTTTCTTTTGGTATTGAAACCTCATTAAATCTACCCGGATTGAAAGGGGCAACATTTGGAGTTATTTCCGGATTATTGGTTGACGCTAAACGTTGGCCTTGTGATTCAGTCATAGGGGCATTTATCCGGCTGTTACCACCTGAGTGCGATCCACGCGGACCATAATGATAGGTGCTGCTATTATAATCATAGCTGTTGTAATATCCGGTGGTGTACATGGGGCTATTGTAATATCCCATTCCTGAGCCGTAACCCATTCCCATTCCGTATCCCATACCCATTCCATATCCCATACCGTAACCCATTCCCATGCCATAAGGATTGTAGCCGCCATAACCCATTCCGGAATTGCAACCATAGCCCATTCCCATTCCGTATCCCATTCCTGAACCATAGCCCATTCCCATGCCGTTTCCGTAACCCATGCCGTAGCTCATGCTCATTCCGTTTCCATAGCCCATTCCGTTTCCGTAACCCATACCGGAACCATACATATTATTTCCATACATACTGTTACCGTACATATTGCTTCCGTAAGAAGAACCCATATTATAGCTATTGTAAATACTATTACCGTATTGAGAAGGATTTTGGGTATAAGTATATTGGTTGGTATAGTAAGGATCATAATATCCTGTGCCGTAAATAGGTGTTTGAAAACGATTTATTCTTGCAGCATAAGCATTATCATAATAATCGTCGTAATTAAATTTTGGGTCTTTGTAATAAGGATTGTTGTTATCATTGGCATTAGCAGCAATTTTACCCGCGTTAGGATTATAAGTCCGCTGATTATTTTGCTGATTATTTTGCGGTTGATATTGTGTAGGTTGCGGTGTCGCGTTTAATTTATGTTCCTTTGCAGGATTATAATACACATCATCGCTGGTGTTTGAAGCCAAACTATTTAAATGTGTTTTACAACTTACCAGTGTCATCCCAACACCAATAAAAATTATAATTAATTTTTTCATGACCTTAATGTTTAATCCTACTTTTGCAGTTAGGATTTGATACCTTAAAATTACAAAAAGTATTCCAAGTTTAACCGGATTTAACACAATTTATGAGCAAAGAGATAGGAACACGCGAAGCAGATTTCAGCAAATGGTATAACGACTTAGTTGTGAAAGCAGATTTGGCAGAACATAGTGCCGTTAAAGGTTGCATGGTTATAAAACCTTACGGTTATGCCATTTGGGAAAAGATGCAACAGGCATTAGATAAAATGTTTAAAGATACCGGACATCAAAATGCATATTTCCCGTTGTTCATTCCTAAATCTTTTTTTAGTAAAGAAGCTAACCATGTAGAAGGTTTTGCAAAAGAATGTGCTGTTGTTACACACTATCGTTTAAAAAATTCGGAGAACGGAATTATAGTTGATCCGGATGCTAAATTGGAAGAAGAATTAATTGTTCGTCCAACTTCAGAAACAATTATCTGGAATACTTACCGAGGTTGGATACAATCTTACCGAGATTTGCCTTTGCTCATTAACCAATGGGCAAACGTAGTTCGTTGGGAAATGCGCACACGTTTGTTTTTACGCACCACCGAATTTTTATGGCAGGAAGGGCATACTGCGCACGCCACCGCCGAAGAAGCTATTGAAGAAACAGAACGCATGTTAAATGTGTATGCCGATTTTGCCGAGAATTTTATGGGCGTGCCGGTTGTAAAAGGTGTAAAAACAGCTAACGAACGTTTTGCCGGAGCGCTTGATACGTATTGTATTGAAGCCATGTTACAGGATGGAAAAGCTTTGCAGGCAGGAACTTCACATTTTTTGGGACAAAATTTTGCCAAAGCATTTGATGTAAAATTTACAAATAAAGAAGGAAAATTAGACCATGTTTGGGCTACTTCATGGGGCGTATCAACAAGATTGATGGGTGCACTTGTTATGTCGCACTCTGATGATAAAGGTTTAGTTCTTCCTCCAAAATTAGCGCCTTTTCAAGTGGTTATAGTACCAATTTATAAAGGCGATGAAGGCTTGAAACAAATTAACGAAGCTGTTGCTCCAATTAAAAAAGCATTAGAAGCAAAAGGTATTTCAGTTAAGTACGACAATCGCGACACACAAAGACCGGGATGGAAATTTGCAGAGTATGAATTAAAAGGAGTTCCTGTACGTATTGCAATTGGCGAACGCGATTTACAAAGCGGAACCGTTGAGGTGGCTCGCAGAGATTTATTAAGCAAAGAAGTTTTACGAATAGAAGGTATAGAAACAAAGATTGAAAATTTGTTGAAACAAATTCAGGATAATCTTTTTGCACAAGCTTTAAAACGCAGAAAAGAAAGTACGCAGCAGGTTGATACTTATGAAGAATTTAAAAAAGCACTTTTAAAAGGCGGATTTATTTCAGCGCATTGGGATGGAACACCGGAGAGCGAACAAAAAATAAAAGAAGAAACAAAAGCTACCATACGTTGCATTCCGTTAAACAATAAAAAAGAAAGCGGAAAATGTATTTATAGCGGCAAGCCTTCTGAACAAAGGGTGTTATTTGCTATTGCCTATTAAAAAACCTTAAAATTGATTTTTGAACTGTATTTTTTAATACCTTCAATTCATAATTCCGAATTCATAATTCTTAATTTTTTTACATGGCTGAGCAGAAGAGAGAACAAATATTAAAAATGCTGCGTGAAAAATCTGTCATGAAGCAAGATGTTTACCGTAATACACATAATACAATTGATCTTATAAAAGAAGTTGTTCAGGAAATTGCCGAAGATTTACGTACAGAAGCCGGTGAAATTGATAAACGAATTGGTATTGATTATCGTTTCCCCAGCGATCACGAAATAGAGATGAAGGTAGCGGGCGATATGTTGGTTTTTTACATGCACAGCAACGTATTTGAGTTTGATAAAAGTCATCCCATGTTTAAAACGGGTTATGTAAAGCAAAACGAACTTAACTCTTACTCGGGTATTATATACGTTTATAATTTTTTGGCCGATAGTTTCAAATACAACAGGCTGCAGGATTTGGGCTATCTCATTGCGCGCATTTTTGTGAATCGTGAGAGCCATTTTTTCATGGAGGCCAAGCCGCCTTTGGGATATAAAAACACAAATTTCTCTACGGAGCCTGTTACTAAAGAGGTGCTCAAAGAAATTATTTACGATTTAATTATTCATGCAATAAGTTTTGATTTATACACTCCACCGGTTGATGCTGTGCGCGAAATTTCTTTAAACGAAATTCAGGAACGCGTGCAGAGCGATAAGATGAAAACAGGCAAGCGTTTGGGCTTTAAGTTTCAGGGCGAGGGCAATATTAATGATGAATTAGCCTGGTAATACCAAGCTTGCCTACCTTCTGAACAGGGAAAGGGAAGAAGTTTCCAAAGCCCCTAATTCCTGCTATTTGCCCAAAATCATGCCCTAAAAAATCCAAAAATATTCTTCCGGATTTAAAAAAAAATGTACATTTGCACTCCTTAATAAATAAGGCCCGTTCGTCTAGGGGTTAGGACGCGTCCCTTTCACGGATGAAACACGAGTTCGATTCTCGTACGGGCTACAAAAAGCAGAAACCCTCGATAAATATCGGGGTTTTTTGTTTTCATCCCCTTCAAATCCATAGCTATTGAGTCATTCCCAAGAATACAGAATTTATTTTTGTGTAGTAACTTTTACAATCCAAAGTTTTAAAATTAATTCCCTTTAAATCCTTGCTTGCCAAGTAAGATTTCAAAATATAATTTAAAATCTCCTTTCAGCGACATCCATGGATATTTGAAGGTTGCGGGTTTGTTTTTCTCTATAAAGAAATGACCCATCCAGGCAAATAAGTAAGCAGAAACAATTCCTGCTGCAAAAAGTAAAATCTGTAATTTTATTATTGCCGATATTGTCAACAGCAAAAAAAGACTGGTGCCGATGAAATGCGTAATACGTGTTCCCAATTGTCGGTGCTCATTGAGATAATAAGGATAAAATTCCTCAAATGTTTTATATTCTTTTTCAGCCATAAAAAATTAATATTTTTTTAAATAAAATTTTGCCCTCTGTAAAGGTATTAAATTCTCGTCTTTATAAACCCTTTTACTGCACTAAGCCCTGTTTACCCTTTTTATTCTTATGCTTAGTATAAAGCAGCTTTTTGCTTTCTTTTTATGGAATTTTTCAGTTAACCGCATCTAAATTGAAAACACAACATAAAACTAACAACCATGCAAACTAAAAAAACTAAAACTTTCTTAAAAGCTGCAACCTTAACACTTGCAACTATGTCGCTGCTTGCCTGGGTTACACCAAGCAACTATTACCAAATGGCAATGGATAACGAATTAATTAAGTCAATTAAAAAAAGATTAACTGAATACAACGAGGCTTTACCCGAAGACCGCGTTTATCTGCAATTTGATAAACCTTTTTACGAACCCGGCGATAATATTTGGTTCTCGGCCTATGTACGCGATGGCCTAAGCATGAAAGCTTCTAATAAAAGCGATATCGTTCATGTGGAATTAGTAAACCCTAAAGGAACGGTAGAAAAAAGAATAAACATCATCGCTAAAAATGGAAAAGCCGCCGGCGATTTTTCTTTAGACAAAGAAGCCCTTGGTGGTTTATATAAAATACGTGCCTACACCAACTGGATGAAAAACGAAGGGAAAAAAAATTCGTTTGAGAAAGAGCTGCAAGTACAGGATGTTGTACTTCCTAATTTAAAAATGAAACTCGATTTTGAGAAGAAAGCTTTTGGGGCAGGAGATGAAGTAGTTGCGAAGTTGGAACTAAACACCAATGAAAACAAACCACTTTCCGACTACAAAATAAAATTTGTAGCCAATTTAGACGGTGAGAAAATTATAGAACAAGCTGATGTAACAGATGTTGATGGTATTAAATACATAAAATTCAATCTCCCCAAAAAATTAAAAACCAACGACGGACTTCTAAACGTTATGATAGATTATAACGGAAGCACAGAAAGTGTTTCGCGCTCTATTCCTATTATTTTAAACACTATTAAATTTACTATGTACCCGGAGGGTGGAGATTTAGTAAGTAGTTTAGAAAACAATGTTGCTTTCCGCGCACTGAACGAATTTGGTAAACCTGCCGATATTGAAGGTGTGGTGTTAACAGAAAAGGGAAGTCGCGTTGCATCGTTCAGTAGTTTTCATCAGGGCATGGGTGCTTTTAAATTCAATCCTCAGTCCGGCGAAAAATATACAGTAAAAATTACAAAGCCGGAAGGTATTGCAGAAACATTTCAATTACCTGAACCATTACAACGCGGGTATATTATGAATATTGATAATGCTAAACCCAACGAAGTAACTGTAAATATTAATACTACAGAAAATGAAGAGTTGGCTTTTGTAGCACAAGTACGTGGTAAAGTTTATTACTCAACATTGATAGAAGCTAAAGAAGGAAACAATAAATTTATTTTCCCTACAACTAATTTTCCCATTGGTGTTTCGCAAATAACATTGTTCGATTCTAAGGGAATTGCACGCGCCGAGCGTTTGGCTTTTGTAAACAAAGACAAACACTTAACTATTTCTATCGAGACAGAAAAAGAAAAATACTTGCCTCGAGAAAAAGTAAAAATGATTGTTACGGTTAAAGATGAGCGCGGATTACCAATGCCTGCAAATCTTTCTTTGTCGGTCGTAAACGACCAATTACTTTCTTTTGCCGATGATAAATCGGGAAATATTCTTTCTCAATTATTATTACAACAGGATATAAAAGAAAAAATTGAAGAGCCTACTTTTTATTTTAATGCGAAAGAAGCAAAAGCAGATAAAGCTTTAGATTATTTATTAATGACAGCCGGTTGGAGACGTTTTAGCTGGGAAAAAGTAATGGATGAAAATCCTCCGCTAGTAATTTACCAAGGAGAAAGAGCGCTTGTGGGTGGAATTATTTACGATTCTGAAACCGGTAAGCCTATGCCTAACGCAAAAATTAAAGTCACAAACGGAGTAGAATATGAAACAGATGCGAATGGAAAATTTACTATTAAACGTTTAGATTTATCTGCACCCGTTACGTTAGCTTTTAATTCAGAAGGATATAATCCGCAAGCACAATATGTTCAGGATTATAATCAAAACATGGTTGTATATATGTACAAAAAATATTATTACAATTATGGTTCGTATAAATCTACCAGAGGTGCCGGTAAAGGAATGAACATGCCTATGTCGGATGCGATGGGTGATATAGTTCCGGCTAACATGGCCGGAGCAGAGAGAGAAATGGTGAATGAAAAAGCTCCGATGTTAAAAGATGGTCTTGACAAACTAAATAAATTAGAAGTCAATCACGAAGGCAAAAAGAAAGAATTGGCCCGTAAAGTAGATGAAAATAAAAAGAATCAAAACAACGATATTCCAAATCAAGAAAAGGCTGAACAGAAAGATGCAAAAGTTGCACAATCTCAAAGCGAAATTGTTGTTGCTGATGATAGATTCAGAATGATGGGTGGAGAAAAGGATTTAGATGAAGAGCAGGCAAAACTTCAGGTTGTAAATGTTTACTACCGTGCCCGTCAGTTTTACGCTCCTGATTATGAAAAACAGGAAAATGTAGAAACGCGTACAGATTTTCGCAATACTATTTACTGGAATCCAAATGTAGAAGTAGGTAACAGCGGTAAAAAAATGCTGGAGTTTTATACTTCAGATGATATCACTTCTTTCCGCACTACAATTGAAGGAATTGGAAGCGATGGAACAATTGGCAGAGCCGAGAAAAATATTTTTACGCAATTACCTTTTGCCATGACCACAAAAATTCCGGTAGAAGTTGCTACAGAAGATAATGTATCTATTCCGCTTACCCTTAAAAATAATACGAATGCTCCATTGGGCGGTGTGATTACAATCATTGCTCCCGATGGGTTAAAGGAAATGGTAAAAATTCCTTCTGTCCAAACCATTATGCCCGGTGCAGCAAAAACAATCTATCTCGATTACAAAGTGCTTGATAAAATTGGGTATGGCGAATTTACCATCCGTTTTAAAGCATGCGGATTGGGAGATGCGTTTACTCAAAAAATAAAAATTGCACCAAAAGGTTTTCCTGTACAAGCATCTTTCTCTGCGCAGGAAATAGAAAAAGAATACACCTTTGAAATGAACAACGTAGTTAACGGTTCCTTAAAAGCAAGCTTCACTGCTTATCCAAATGTTGTTTCTGATTTAATGAAAGGTGTGGAAGGAATTTTGCAAGAGCCTTACGGTTGTTTTGAACAAACATCTTGCACAGCCTATCCTAATGCAATGGTTTTAGATTATTTAAAATCTACTGATAGCAAAGACAACAAAACAATGGCACGTGCAACAGATTTATTAGATAGAGGGTACAAACGCTTAACAACTTTCGAATCATCAGAAAAAGGTTACGAGTGGTTTGGTGCAAACCCTGCTCATGAAGGTCTAACTGCTTATGGTATTATGGAATTTATGGATATGAAAAAAGCCGGACAAGCAATCGATCAAAAAATGTTAGACAGAACAGCGCAATGGTTACTAAAACATAAAGATGGTAACGGTGGATTTAAAAGAGAAACCCACGCGTATCATGATTTTGGAAGAATAAGCGAAGATATTCTAAACGCCTATATTGTTTACGCATTGGCAGAAGCAGGTTACACAGACATCAAGCCTGAATTCGAAAAATCGTACAAAAAAGCAATGGAAACAAAAGATCCTTACATGCTTGCAATGATGGCAAATGCTTCTTACTCTTTGGGTGATAATAGCAAAGGTGATAACGCGATGAGTGCATTAGTAAGCAAACAAGCAAAAGACGGAAGTTTTACAGGTACTACACATTCTATTACTTACTCACAAGGACAATCACTAACTATTGAAACAACTTCATTAGCAATTCTGGCAATTTTAAAATCGCCTTCTAAAAATGCAAATGCTATGAATGCAGCGGTACAACATTTAGTTGGTATGCGAAGTGGTTCGGGTGTGTTTAGTTCTACGCAAGGAACAATTTTAGCTCTTAAATCGTTGACAGAATATGCAAAGTTCAGTAAAAAAACTACCGAAGATGGAGCTATTGATATTTACGTTGACGGAAAAAAAGTAGCTGAAAAAACTTATAAAGCCGGAGATAAAGGAGCCATTGCTTTAGACGGATTAGAAAGTTTTATAAAAGGAGAAGGTAAACACACTGTGAAAGTAAAATACAGAGGTGTTAAAACTGCACTTCCCTATTCAGTTGCTATTAACTGGAGCACTTCTTTACCAAATAGTGACGCAGCATGTAACATTGATTTGAAAACAAAATTAGCAAGCAAAACTGCTAATGTTGGAGAGACAGTGCGTATGACAGCAACTATCACAAACAAAAAGAACGAAGAAGTTCCAAGTACAATGGCTATCATTGGTATTCCTGCCGGATTTACTGTTCAGCCATGGCAGTTAAAGGAATTGCAAGAGAAAAATGTTTTTGATTATTATGAAATAAAAGGAAATAACATTGCCGTTTATTATCGTGGTCTTCCTGCCAAAGCTGTAAAAGAAATCAATCTTGATTTAAAAGCAGAAATGCCAGGTGTGTATGATGCACCTGCTTCATCGGCTTACTTGTATTATACCAATGAATTTAAAACATGGAGTGGGACAGGTAGCGTA
>OLKW01000187.1_pt1 | contig 76944 bp, 75 predicted proteins | sample 1604351 | NCBI WGS metagenome assembly OLKW01 (sample SAMEA104055714, study PRJEB20765) | soil metagenome | isolation source: soil
ATCATCATCCCACTTTTTAGATTGAACGGTAATGGTGCTTGGCCATTAGGAATAATTAAATCCTAACTTTTTTAGCAAAATCGAAAAGAATTTTTTAGTAAATTTGTATAAAATAGTAAAGCAATGGTAACAGTAGCAGACAGAAAACAAATTGCAAGGTTGGTTTTAACTACCCATGACAATAAAGTTATCGAAAAAATTAAAGCGCTAATTTTTCCCGCAACCAAAGCCAAAGAAAGTGCTGTGAAAAAATATAATAAAGAAATAAATGAAGCTGTAGAACAAATCAGAAATGGAAAATATTTTACTCAGGAACAAGCCGATTCTTTGTTAGCAGCATGGGAAAAAGAGTAAACCGGCAAATAAAATGGGGCTCAAAAGCGATTTATAATTTTATTGCTATTCTGAATTATATAAAATTAGATTCTCCTACCAACGCAAAACGTGTTAAAACAAGAATAAACAACGTCATAAAAACGATTCCTTCCAACCCCGAAATGTTCAGGGAGGATGAATTAAAAGAAAATAATAATGGTACTTACAGAGTTTTTAATAAAGATAGCATTAGGGTGTCGTATAAAATAGAGCCGAAAGAAATTTTTATAATAAGAGTGGTGCACTCAAGTCAAGAACCAAATCTTTTTTAATTTATATTAAAAATCCTCTTCTATATCGTGGTTAGGATTACCTTTAATAATATCGTTACCGCCATCCACTATATCATCATCCCACTTTTTAGATTGAACGGTAATGGTGCTTGGTCCTGCAATAAAATCCTGATTAGGTTCTAAGTTTTTATTGCTATTATAAATATCTTTTGCCCCTTCCACATAATCAACGTCAGCAAATTTTGCAAAGTGCGCAATAAATTTAACGCGAGGTTGCGCAATAGAACCATGTCGGTTTTTAGCAATGTAAATCTCAGCCATTCCACGAGATGAAGTATCATCTTCAAATACATCTAATCCGTAATACTCAGGCCTATAAATAAAACAAACCAAATCGGCATCCTGTTCAATTGCTCCCGATTCACGTAAATCAGAAAGTTGCGGGCGTTTAGTTCCTTGCGGGCGTTTCTCAACATCACGACTTAACTGAGATAACGCTATGATAGGAATATCTAATTCTTTAGCTAAACTTTTTAAAGAGCGCGATATGTAACTTATTTCCTGCTCGCGGTTTCCTCCTCGTCCTTCCACGCCAGAAGTCATCAGTTGTAAATAATCCACCACAATCATTTGTATATCGTGATTTTCTTTTAAGCGTCGTGCTTTTGCGCGTAACTCAAAAATAGAAAGTGCGGGCGTATCATCAATAAACAAAGGCGCGTTTGATAATTTTTTAATACGCTCGTTCATTTGTACAAATTCATGATCGCGTAAATCTCCTTTTCTTATTTTTTCTCCTTCTAATTCAGCTTCCGCAGAAATTAAACGATTTACTAATTGCAAAGAGGACATCTCCAATGAAAAAACAACAACCGGTTTATTAAATTCAACCGCCGCGTTACGTGCCAATGTTAATACAAGTGCTGTTTTTCCCATTGCAGGACGTGCAGCAATAATAATTAAATCAGATTTTTGCCAACCGCCGGTTACTCTATCTATTGTTGTAAAACCACTCGGCACACCTGTAACACCCGATGTTTGCTGGCTGGCTTCTTCAATTTGCGTAATAGCTTTTGCTAAAAGTTTAGAAATGCTTTCTTGTTGTTTGCGTACGTTGGCATCAACCAATTGGTAAATACTTTCGGTGGCTTTATCTAATAAATCAAATACATCGCTGCTGTCTTCATACGAAGTATTAATTACTTCGGTACTGATACGAATTAATTCACGCTGAATATATTTTTGCAGAATTATGCGCGCATGATACTCAGCGTTAGCAGATGAAGCAACACGATGTGTAAGTTGAGAAATATAATAAGCTCCTCCGGCTAATTCAAGTTCACCGTTTTTTTTAAGTTGGTTGGCTACCGTTAAAATATCAATGGGTTCTGAGCTGTTAAACAAATCAACAATAGCTCTGTAAATACTTGTATGAGCAGGTTTGTAAAACGCCTCCGGTTTTAAAATATCAATAACCGTGCTTAGTGCTTCTTTCTCAAGCATCATGGCACCTAACACAGCTTCTTCCAGCTCAGTTGCCTGTGGTTGCAGCTTTCCGTCTAATGCAGGCGGCGTGTAGCTTTGCAACTTTAATTTGGGTTTATTTCCACTAATTGTCGTCATAAGGGGGCGCAAAGAAGCATCATAGTTTCCGACCATCAAAATACAAAAAATATTTGAGCACTTGTAAACAGGTTATCAAACATTTTTATTTCCCGAATTTTTGTTAATTTAGTGGTTATCAATTTACATTGAAAAAATTAGTTTCATATAGCGTCTTTTCTTTGTTGATATTTTTTTTGGCCGATTGCAAAAAGGAAAAAAAGGATACCACTTCTCCGCTAATCAGTATTAGTAGTCCGGGTGGCGGACAAATATTCAATATGTTTGATACAATGGCGGTAACAGCGCACGTAAGCGATGAAACCAAGCTTACCTCTGTGGTAGTATCTCTTAACGATTTAAATAATATTCCGGTACAAAACACTATTCCCATAACAATACAGAGCAAGGATTTTACTTTTAGTATTAAATATGCCATTACTGAATATCACTTACCGAGTGGTTTTTACAATTTGAGTATTACTGCCAACGATGGTTCAAATTCACATCAGTCCACCAAACAAGTTTATATAAATGAATCTTCCACGCAAAAAACGGGTTATTACATTGTTGGTGCAAGCCTTCCCAAAAACATTGTAAAATATAATGTTTCCATGATTCAGCAGAGTTTGATTACTTTAAATACAGGCTTTAACGGCATGGCTTACGGTGGTTATTATAACCAGCTTTTTGTAAACGGAAATATCAATCAATCTTACCAAACTTACAATGCGCAAACCAATACACTTGCGTGGAGTGCTCCTTACGGAGGTGGCGGCTTACCGCAATGCATGGGTGTTTACAGCGATGGGCAGAAGCCTTATATAAGTTATTACTCCGGTTATGTAACTTCCTATTTAAGTACGGGAACCATAAATAAAAACTACATAAACGCGAATACCAATTATTACGCCACTTATTTTAATATGGGAAGCACTTATAACGCAGGTATTTATAAAGATAAATTTAATTCGGGGGGAGATAAAATTATTTGCTTTGGTAAAAACAGCGGCATTGCTGTAAACAGTAATTTTACTCCTTGCCGCGTGCGTGGTATTTTTGAACATACCGCTGACGAATTTTATATTTTAGGAAACGATACGGCCAATAACGCTGTGTTATACCTCTATACAGTTTCTGCCAATATTTTTGTCGGTCCAATGAGTTTACCGGCCGGTAAATTGTTATCCGCCGCACAAATTGACTCAGATTATTTAGTTTTTGCCTCTGCAAACGGAAATATTTACGGATACCGTTATTCAAACGGCAGCGCTCTTTCATTGGCAAACGTAACAGCCCAGAAAATTTTTTATCACCCAAAAATGCTTGAATTAACTGCTGCCTGTAAAACCAACCTATATGTTTACTCAGTTTCAGGTAATTATGCGCTTAGCCAGCAGAGTATGCAGGTTTTAAGTGATAGTATTATAGGTTTTGAAGTTGTCACGAATAAGTAATAAATTTGCAGTCTTATAAATTAAAAACATGAAAAATATTATAGCAGCATTTGCCATTTTGTTTATAGTAAACTTAAAAGCACAATCGCCCGAGTTCAAAAACAATTTTGAAGACGGCAATATGAAGTACAAGGTTAAAAGTTACACGTTGGCTGTTTCTGCATTTGATAAAGCCATAAAAGTTATTGCTGAAGCAGCTGAAAAATCTGTCGGTGAAAAAACTCCTGTAACACCCGAAAAAAAATACATGGCAGAAGCCTACGCAAAACGAGGTGCTTGTTATTTTCAAACAGGTAATACTTCGGGTATGAAAAATGATGCAGTAATGGCTTTAGCCTTAGATCCCGAAAATTTTGATGCAAAAGCGCTGATGGCTGCTTCTCAACATAAAACCGGCGACAAAAAAAGTGCGTGTAAAGAATTAAGAACACAAATAGTTAACGGAAGTGAAGTTGCACAAAAAATATTTGAAGAATGTTTTTGCTGGAGTGAAGCAGTTAGTCTGGCGAAAGAAGGAGATACAGATGCCAACCTGAAGAAGTTTGATGAAGCTATGAAAAAACTAAATGAGGCTATTGATATTTTGCCCGATTCAGGTTTTATTTATGCCAGTCGTGCAAAAGCTTTTCTAGGTAAAAATGAGCCGGAAAAAGCCTTAGCCGATATGCATACGGCCATTGCAAAAAAAGCAAGTTCGTATAAAGTTTATTATTTACGTGGAGAAATATATTTAAAAGCCGGTAAAGCCGACTCAGCTTTTTTAGATTTGAATAAATGCTTAGAAATAAAAAAAGACTATTACGACGGATTTTTGTTGCGCGCTCAAGTAAACGAAGAATTGGAGCAATGGAACGCCGCTATTTACGATTACAAACAATTAATGAAAATACGACCTGATTTTGGACCTAACTATTACAAATGTGCTTTGGTTATGCAAAACCACCACGATGATTTATTAGGTGCTTGCGAAATGTATACTGCTGCTGCCGGAAGAGGTGTTGAAGAAGCCAAAGAAATGGCTACTCATTGCGCCAGTCCGAAGTACATGAAGGGGCATTTGAAATCTGATAAGTAATTTACATGCAAATTTTTCTGGGACTTAGATTTGATTCGGAAGGAAATGCTTTTCTTTCTCTTGAAGAATCGAAGCACTGCGTAAAAGTATTACGTCATAAAAAAGGTGAAGTAATAAATATCATTGACGGCAAAGGGAATTTTTATACTGCTGAGCTTACAGAGACAAATCCGGAAGCTTGCAAAGCAAAAATCATAAGTAAAAAACAAATTGCCGTAAATAAAAATTACCGTTTACACATTGCTATCTCCCCTACTAAAAATCCCGACCGCATTGAATGGATGCTGGAAAAATGTACAGAGCTTGGTGTAGATGAGTTTTCTTTTATTGTTTGCAAGCGCACAGAAAAGCCTACCGTAAAATTAGATCGGCTGCAAAAAATTGCGGAGAGTGCCGTAAAACAATCTGTACAAGGAATTATTCCTGTATTAAATAATGTTGTTACGTTTAAAGAATTTATTGAACAACATAAAAATTCAAATGAAAAAAAATTCATCGCGCATTGTGCAGATGAAACAAAAATTGACATAAAAAGCATTCTTTCTCCAACTAAAAACATCATTCTTATTGGTCCGGAAGGAGATTTTATGGAAGAAGAAATAAAATTGGCGCTTGAAAATGGATATACCGCTTTATCCTTAGGAGAAACCCGCCTTCGTACAGAAACTGCCGCTTTATTTGCTGCGGGGGCGTTTAAGGCGCTTTATCGATAGCATAAAAAAAATCTGCATTTTAACACCCTTTCTTCTTTGTTTTTTGTACATTTATCTTATGTTAATTCAATAGTATGAAAAAATATTTACTACTCCCATTTTTAGTTTGCATGGGTCTTTATGCAAATGCACAAGTAGTCGCCGTAAAAAGCAACTCAACTACAGCAAATAATAATTGGGCTGTCTCGTACCAACCCTCAAAAGTATTTATTGAGAATAAAGGACAATTTCCTAAAGTAAATAATTTATCGGTTGAGTACGTTATAGATAACGATAGAACAAAAATTTACTTTTCATCTATAGGAATAACTTACTCATTTTTTAAAGAGATTTCAAAAGATAAAGAGGAAACAGAACGCAAAAGAGAAAACTCAGAACATTTTAAAACCACAAAAGAGTGGTTAGCAAAAGAAAAAGAAGAACGAAGTGCCAGCATCAAGAAAGATTATGTAAATCTTATTTGGGAAAATGCTAATCAGAATACTAAAATAGTTGCTGAAGAACAAGTTGAAGAATATTTTAGTTACTCCTTTAAAGAGAAGACTGAAGTTTCAAACATAAATTACATTAAAGGGTTCAAAAAAATAACATACAAAAACTTATATCCCAATATTGATGTAGAATATACTTTTCATCCAATTGAAGGAATAAAATACGCGCTTATTTTACACCCGGACGCCGATATTTCTGTTGTAAAAATGAAATATACTGATGCCGCTAAAATTAATATAATCGGTAATGGAGATTTGCATATAGGAACAGCATTCGGAGATATTATTGACCATGCCCCTGTTACTTTTTACGCAAACAATAATTCGTCTTTAATTTCTTCAAAATTTATTAAGGACGGGAATTCAATTTCTTTTGAATTGAAAAATTATGATAAAACTCAAACTATTGTTGTTGACCCATGGACTCAAACACCAACAATAAGTAATTCAAACGGCGTATGGGAGTGTGAAAAAGATGGCGCAGGTAACGTTTATATAATCGGAGGCGATATGCCAATGAAATTAATAAAATATAATTCAGCCGGAGTTATACAATGGACATTTGTAACTCCTTACGATACGGCAAATGCTTGGCTGGGGACTTTTGCAACTGATTTGAATGGAAACTCTTACGTTACTTGTGGTTCTACTGCTGCCTTAACAAAAGTAAATACAAGCGGAGGACAGGTTTATAGTGTTACCGGAGGAAATATGGATGAATACTGGAGCATGGCATTTAATTGTGATCAAACAAAATTAGTTGTTGGTGGAACACGTTTAAATGCATTTCCAACAATAAAAGGCTACGGGGCTATTTTTGATATTAATACAAGCAACGGAAGTATCACCAATACAGTTACTGTTGGTTATACATGTCCTAGTCTTTTCGGAACAGTTAACCCTGATGAGGTAAGATCGATAAGTGCTTCTTATAACGACAGGTATTACTACCTTACTTTAGATTCCATTGGAGCAATAGACCAAAGTTTTTCTTCTTGTTCTTCTAACCCTTCTCTGTTTAAGATTAATAGTGGTTTCAATTTTGGTTATAAGTGCGAAAATTATCGTCCGCCAAATGGCAATTCAGGTATTATGGCAATCAAAGCCAATAAAAATTTTGTTTATACTCACAGAGGTGATACAATTTCAAAACGCTCTCTTGCTACAGGAAATATTATTTCAAAAGTTGCAATCTCGGGTGGACTTGCTGTTACAAGTTTTAGCGTGCATCAGGTTGGCAATAGCGGTATTGACATTGACAGTTGTGGAAATGTATATGTTGGTTCTGTAAATGCAGTTATAAAATATGATGCAAATCTAAACCAACTTTCTTCTGTTGCCGTTCCGTTTGCCGTATATGATGTTGCTGTAAGTTACGGCGGAAATATTATTGTTAACGGTGCCACGGGAACTTCAATCACTACAATTCGTACAGGTTATGTGCAATCTGTTCCAATGAGTGCATGTAACCCAATGACTTTAACTTGTTGCAATGCGAATGTTTGTCCTGTGGGTCCGTTTTGTACAACCAGCTCAGCTTATACTTTAAGTCCTGGAACTACGGGTGGAACATGGAGCGGAACAGGCGTAAATGCGTCCGGTGTATTTAATCCGGCAACCGCAGGAATTGGAATACATACAATTATTTATTCGCTTGGCTGTGGAATTGATTCTATTCAAATAAAAGTAGACTCTATATCAATAGTAACGACTACACAAAACGGCAATGTTATTACAGCAAATCAAACCGGGGGAACCTACCAGTGGTTAAATTGCAATAACGGCAAATCAGTTATCTTGGGTGCAACAAATCAAAGTTATACAGCAACAATTGATGGAAATTATGCAGTAGTTATTACAAAAAATGGTTGTACAGATACTTCTGCCTGTGTGAATATATCAGGGACCGAAATAAAAAACATTTCTTTAGTAAATAATGTAACTATTTATCCAAATCCAAGTAACGGTACTTTTGCAATTACAACAAATGAGCTTGTCAACGCAATTGTTGTAATAGATGTACTTGGTAATGAAGTATTGACAATTAACCCAAGTACAACAACAACAAACATTAACTTAAATCAGCAGCCTAATGGAATTTATTTTGTGAAAATAATTTCTACTAAAACTCAACTAATTAAACGAGTATTGGTTAATAAATAGTTTTCTGTTTTGAAAAAGGTGGTTAGCTATAACACAACTCCCTTTGGCACAAACGCAGAAACATCGCCGCCATTGCGGATGATATCGCGAATAATAGTGGAGTTAATGGCAGAGTGCTCGGGCAAAGGCATAATAAAAATAGTTTCTATTGGAGAAATACTGCGATTCATTTGAGCAATTGCTTTTTCAAATTCAAAATCGGTGCTGGTGCGCACGCCGCGTATAATAAAATCAGCTTTATTTTTTTTACAGAAATCTACTGTTAATCCGGTAAAACTTGTGACACGTATTTTTGCTTCGTTAGCAAAAACTTTCTTAATCCACTCAGTACGTTTCTCTGTAGTGAACATGTATTTTTTATTGGCGTTCATGCCAACTGCAATTATTATTTGATCGAACAAAGAAAGGGTGCGTTTTACCAATGCTTCGTGACCTACTGTAAACGGATCGAATGACCCCGGGAAAACTGCTATGCGTTTATGTGTGCTCATCAATACAAAGATAGACACGAATTACATTAATTAAAATAATTCGTGAAATTAGTGTCATTTTTCATTCGTAAACATGCTAAAATTCACGTTTCCGTAATTTCTTTTTTCTATAAAACCTTTTTTGGTCGATAAATCGGTCTTGCTGCCGTGTTCTATGATGAGAAGTCCGCCTTCATTCAGCAAATTCTTATTAAAAATAGCATCACTCAATTGCGCTATTCTTTCCTCTGCGTAAGGAGGATCGATAAAAATTAAATCAAATTTTTCTTCTGTCTTATCAATAAACTTAAACATATCAGCTTTAAAGGTAGTTATGCCGGTAAAGTTTAACGCCTTTGCGGTTTCGCCAATATATTTTAGACAAGCAGCGTGCATATCTACACAAGTAATATTTTGTGCGCCGCGTGAGGCAAACTCAAAAGAAATATTTCCGGTGCCGCAACATAAATCTAATACACGTGTATTTGCATAATCAATTTTGTTGTTGAGAATATTAAACAAGCCTGTCTTTGCAAAATCTGTGGTTGGTCTGGAAGGCAAGCCTTTTGGCGGATTAAGGGTTTTGCCCTTATGCGTACCGCTTATAATGCGCACAGGTAGAGATTAAACAGCGTGTAATAAAAATGTTCGGGTAATTTTATAAAATCATTTTTCTTAGCAATAGATTTATTGGTAACGGCAAATTTTATTTTAGGAATGTATTGTTTAAGCGTAAGGTAAAGTGCAGAGCCGGTTTCAATTTCTCCTGCTAAAATAATTTCTGTCTCGTCGAGTGTGCAGGAATTTTGTTCTAAGCCCGCAAGAATAAAATACAAAAAATCTTCTGCCGTTTGAAACTCAAAAGTATTAAAGAATAATAATTTTTTATTGAACAAGGCTACGTCCATAGTAGTACCCTGCACATTAACCAAACATGTTTTGTGTGTTTTAGAAGCTGTTGTGGGTAATCCTTCAATCAGACAACTTGTTTTATGTTTTACGTGGTTGTTAGGAAAAGCTTTGTCCAGTAGTTCTTTCACTTTTTTATCGAAAGCATATACACAATGACTATCGGCACTAAAAATCTCATCCGACAAAATAGTTACATCATTTGTAATGTTGTGATTAAATTTTAAAACATCTTCTTTATTTTCATTGACAAATAAAGCTGTAGGGATAAGCGTATATAAAGTATTTGAAACGCAAACATACACGTTGGCATAATTTTGTGAGAAAAAAGGTTCTGTTTCAATTAAGTATTCTAAAACTTCGGCGATTTTTTCATTGGCTTTTAAAACACAATGTTGCAAATACACCAATTCGTTTTCTGCCGTGAATAAAGAAAAAATTAGCTCTGTATTGGAAACATCAACACATACACGCAATTTTGAATGATTTGAAAAATCAAAATCGGGAGTTGTAATTTTAGTTTTTATATTGAGTGTTACGGTTTTCATTTTTTGTTCGACACTAATTTCACTAATTTTATTAATTCAAAAATAACAGTATTAATTTGTGGAATTCGTGTCCTTTTAATTTTTCAATTCAAGTTTATCTTTAGGAACCGTAAGTAAAAACACAAATCCAAGTGCAAAGAAAGAAATTAATGCCAGCACCGAATGACGCATGCTGCCTGTAACACCTTCAATAAATCCGAAAGCAAAAACACCTAATACAATTCCTAATTTTTCTGATACGTCAAAGAAACTAAAATAGCTGGCGTGATCTTTTGTTTCGGGTAATAATTTAGAATAGGTACTGCGTGAAAGCGCTTGAATTCCTCCCATAACTAATCCAACGCTGGCGGCCACACAATAAAATTGTATTGGTGAATGCACGACTAAGAAAACGAAAACACAAATTACTATCCAAAAGAAAATAGCAATGAGCAATGTTTTAATATTTCCGATTTTTCCGGAGAGCCAGGAAAATAAAAATGCTCCGGCAACACCCAGAAACTGAATTAAAAGTATACTTACAATTAACGCAGTTTTTTTATAGTTAGCATCCGGCCAATCGATTTCCTTTGCTGCAAATAAAGTAGCCATGTACATAACGGTCTGCACGCCCATGTTGTAGAAAAAATACGAACGCAAGAATCGTTTCAATGCAATTTGAGATTTTAACTCTTTTAATACTTTAGTTAATTCTCTAAATCCTTTGGTTAAAGCGTTTCCATCCCCTTCTTTTCCGCTTGGCTCTCCCTTTGGTAAATATCTTAAAGTATATTGAGCAAAAGCAAACCACCAAATGGCAACTGTAACAAAAGCATAATAGGCCGGATAAAAATTTACACCGCCTGCTACTTTAGCTTTACTCCCTAAGGTTATCATTACAATATTAAAAATAAGTAAAACACTACTTCCTACATAGCCAAGAGCAAAACCTCTTGCACTGACTTTATCCTGCATATCGTTGGTTGCAATTTCGGGTAGATAGGCATTATAAAAAACCAAAGAGCCCCAATAGCCAATAGTAGCGGTAACAAAAGGAATCATTGAAAGGGCTATGTTGTTTTTATCAAAGAAAAATAAACCTGCGCAGGAAAAAGAACCTAAAATGCAAAACTGTGCAAGAAAGCGTTTTTTATTTCCTTTATAATCGGCAATGCCGGATAAAATTGGTGCTGTAATACAAACAACCAATAATGCCAAAGAGACAAAATACGAATACAGTTCGGTATTTTTAAAAACATGCCCAAAGGCAATAACATTATCATTTATAACTGCCTGAGTTTTTTCATCTCTGATGGTAGTTTGGTATTCATAAAAAGCAGGGAAAATGGCTGAGTTAATTACCAATGGGAACGAAGAGTTAGCCCAATCGTAAAAAGTCCAGGCGCGAATTACTTTTTTATCGTTTTTTACAGACATAAGATTTAAAGGTGTAAATGTAGCAATAAGAAATAAACCTTAAAAACAGAGAAAAAATTATCTGCTAACAATTATTTTTTTAATGATAGTTTCTGTAACCGAGGTAATTAGAATATAGTATACTCCCGAATCAAATCTATTTACATCAACCATTATTTCATTGGTTGGTGCTGCCATCCTCTGACTTTTAATTTCGTTGCCAAGTACGTCAGTAATTTTTATGTAGCCTATATTTTTAGTACCTTTTATTGTAAATGTGCTGTTGACCGGGTTAGGAGAAATAATTAATTCCGGGCTTTCATTTATTTGGTTTATTTCAAGAACGTGCATAGGGCAAATTCCGGAACAAGCCGTGTTAGGTATTTGATTTTGATTAAAGCAACACAGGCCATGGTAATCGTTTAGGTTATTACCAAAATATTCTAATGGACCAAATGAATTGCCAACGCCTTCAATAAGAAAACTTTCATTTGAACTTAAAGTGGGTGTAAATGAAAAAGCTTTATTGTATTCGCCGTTAACAAGAATAGAATCTATTTTTTTTACGATTCCGAAACCACCGCCATTTAAATACGATTTAGCCAATGTATCTCCAAGGTTTAAATTAAAATCATAAAGCAAAGTATCATGTGTTAAACCCGTAGGAAAGAAATATACTTTTTTCAAGGCGCTATCTTGTCTTAAAGCACCAACATAATTTAAATACCCGGAAGGATTAAAACAAGGGTTACTTCCTCCACAGCTTGGAAAATAAGTTCCCTGTTGTTTATAAACCTTTTTGTATGCAACTGTACTTAATATTGTGTCGCCCATTTGTATGGTTCTGTAATAAGGGCAACCACCCGAACATCCTGTAGGAATAAAATTATGAAACCATATAGCCGTATCTGTTGGGAAAGGATGATAAACGTTTGTTTGAGAACTAAGTTTTAGTCCGACAAACAGAGCAAAAAAAACAATCAAAATTTTTATCTTTCTCATTACAACAAATATACAATTTTTAGTTTTTATTTCCCATTCATAATTCTATCCACTTCCCAAACAAGAATGGAAGAAGCGATACCAATTACAACGCCGCCTAAAACATCAACAGGGAAATGCACACCCAAATACATACGTGAATAAGCTGCTAATCCTGCAAATAAATAAGCGGGTCCGATGATATACCATTTTGGGAAAGCGAGGCTGAGCGATGTAGCTGTTGAAAAAGCAAAGGCGGTGTGGTTAGAAGGAAATGAATACGGTCCTACCCTATCTTTAGGACGAATAAAATCGTATTTTTTAAAAGGTCTTTCGCGATGCACAATTAATTTTAGTGAAGAGCCCAATGCACCGGCCACTAAAATAGAAATAGCGGTTTTGTAGCCTTTTCTGATATCATTTTGGTTGTCGTTACTATATCCTGCAAATAGAAGTGCGCAAGGTGTGCCAATAGTAATTGGTGTTACCGATTTAGAAAAAAACTTGAATGTTTTATCGGCAATCTTACTGCTGTCGGAATGAATTTTCCGCAATAAATTAATATCTAAATTTTGAGAAAAGCAGAAACAAGAGGTAAAAAGCAAGAATAAAGAAAATGCGGTCGATTTTCTAATGCAAATCACAAGAAAAAATTATTTAAAGCTTAACGCCGATAATAGTTACATCATCAACCTGTTCTAAATTACCTTTCCATGTATCGAAACTACTTTCCAGGATAGCTTTTTGTTCTTCTAAAGATTTTGCGCTGTTGGCAAGAAGTATTTCTTCCAGTTGTTTGTATTTGAATTTTTTTCCTTTCGGTCCTCCGAATTGATCGGCATAGCCATCGGTAAATGTGTAGATGATATCTCCTTTTTTAAGATCGATTGATTGCAATCTAAAAGAAGCCGCTTCATCATTGTATTTTCCGACAGGCATTTTATCGGGTTTATATTCTGTAAGAACACCGTCTCTTACCAACCAAAGCGGATTATTAGCGGCTGCAAACTCCAGTTTATTAGCTTCAAAATCGTACGCGCACAATACGCAATCCATGCCGTCTTTACTTTCTTCCGAACTTCCTTCCGGATTTAAAGAAGCGATAATACCTTTACGCATATTATCGAGTATTTCGTGTGGATGCACAATATTTTTTTCGATGATAGACTCGTTTAAGTGAGAAATTCCCATCATACTCATGAGGGCGCCCGGAACACCGTGACCCGTGCAGTCTGCCGTGCACATATAAAAAATTTCTTTTGAACTGCCGGCGGGTTTATGCGCCTGTGCGTAGTAAAAATCTCCGCTTACAATATCTTTTGGTTTGTAAAGGATGAAGAAGTTTTTGGTACCGGTTTGAGTTGTTTCCATGAGTTAAAAGTATTATTTTTTTTGCAATCCGGTAATTTTTTTTTCAGTTTATACGATTGCGCGTTTTCTTTTAAGATTTTTATTAGTATGACAGAAATTATATTTTTATCATCCGTCTGCAACTATTTTATTTTTCTAATTAATATAAAAAAAGGCGTTTATCTATTATTTTATAATTCACAAAAAAATAAGAAGAATTTTTGTCGACCAACCCAAATTCGACTAAAAAATTTGGACTTTGGTCTGCCAAAACACCCCAAAAAGCACAACTTGTTCACAAAGTGTTGATTTTTAGTAAAAAAATTAAAAAAACTTTGTTCAGATAAATAAAAAAAATGTACCTTTGCCCTCCCTTAAACAGGGGGTATAGTGTAATTATAGGTTAAAATTAAGTAAATCAATAAGTTAGAGATGCCAACGATACAACAATTAGTAAGAAAAGGTCGCATTAAAAGCGTAAACAAGAGCAAATCTGCAGCTTTAAACCAGGCTCCACAGCGTCGCGGTGTGTGTACACGTGTATACACAACAACACCTAAAAAGCCAAATTCTGCATTGCGCAAAGTGGCTAAAGTTCGTTTAACGAACCAACAAGAAATTATCGCTTACATTCCGGGAGAAGGGCATAACCTGCAAGAGCACAGTATCGTGTTAGTGCGTGGTGGTCGTGTTAAAGATCTGCCGGGTGTACGTTACCACATTGTGCGTGGCGCATTAGACACCAGTGGGGTTGAAGGTCGCAAGCAACAACGTTCTAAATACGGATCAAAAAGACCAAAAGCAGGTGCGGCAGCAGCTGCCAAAGGAGCAAAACCAGCAGCTAAAAAATAATATTTCAGTTAAGAAGCAATGAGGAAAACAAAAGCAAAAAAACGCCCCCTACTACCGGATCCTAAGTTCCGCGATCAATTAGTAACCCGTTTCGTTAACAGTTTAATGTACGACGGCAAGAAAAATACAGCCTACGAAATTTTTTACGAAGCTGTAGAAATCGCTGCTAAACGTACCAATGAAGACGGATTGGAAATATTTAAGAAAGGATTAGCAAACGTAACGCCTCAGGTTGAGGTTCGTTCTCGCCGTGTAGGTGGCGCTACCTTCCAGATTCCTTCAGAGGTTCGTCCTGAGCGCAAATTAGCATTGGCTATTAAATGGCTTATTACTTATGCACGTGCCCGCAACGAAAAATCAATGGCTCAGAAATTAGCCGGAGAAATGGTTGCTTCCGCAAAAGAAGAAGGTGCAGCATTTAAAAAGAAAGAAGATGTTCACAGAATGGCAGAGGCTAACAAGGCTTTCTCGCATTTCCGTTTTTAATATTAGAAGAGAGAAAAAGATAAAATGAGCGATTTACATTATACAAGAAACATAGGGATTGCAGCCCACATTGATGCAGGTAAAACCACTTGTACCGAGCGTATACTATATTATACAGGCGTTAACCACAAAATTGGTGAGGTGCATGATGGCGCAGCAACAATGGACTGGATGGTACAAGAGCAAGAGCGTGGTATCACCATCACTTCTGCTGCTACTACTTGTTTTTGGAATTATCGCGACAATAAATACAAAGTAAATATCATAGATACTCCCGGTCACGTTGACTTTACAGTTGAGGTGAACCGTTCATTACGTATATTAGATGGTTTAGTGTTCTTGTTTTCTGCAGTTGATGGTGTTGAACCCCAATCTGAGACAAACTGGCGCTTAGCTGATAACTATAACGTAACCCGCATCGGTTTTGTTAATAAAATGGATCGCCAGGGTGCTGATTTTTTAAACGTAGTTAAGCAAACACGCGAAATATTAGGCGGTAACGCTGTTCCTTTACAATTACCAATTGGTGCCGAAGAGCATTTTATTGGCGTGGTTGATTTAATTAACAACCGTGGTATTGTTTGGAACGAAGAAGATAAAGGAATGACTTTTAAAGAAGTTCCTATTCCGGAAGACATGAAGGCTGATGTAGCCGAGTGGAGAGAGAAATTATTTGAATCAGTATCAGAATTTGATGACAATATCATGCAAAAATTCTTCGATGCTCCTGAAACTATCACCGAAAGAGAAGTTTTAGACGCACTTCGTAAAGCATGTATTGCCAATAAGATTGTTCCTATGGTTTGCGGTTCTGCCTTTAAAAATAAAGGTGTTCAAACAATGTTGGATTTGGTTATGGAGTTAATGCCTAGTCCAATGGACAAAGCAGAAACTGTAGGCACAAATCCTGATACAGGAGAAGAAGAAACCCGTAAGCCCGATATTAAAGAACCTTTCACAGCTTTAGCGTTTAAAATTGCAACCGATCCTTTCGTGGGTCGCCTTTGCTTTTTCCGTGTTTATGCCGGTCGTTTAGATGCAGGTTCGTATGTATTAAATACCCGCAGTGGTAATAAAGAACGTATTTCACGTATATTCCAGATGCACGCCAACAAACAAAATGCAATCGATTTTATCGAAGCAGGAGATATTGGTGCGGCCGTTGGATTTAAAGATATTAAAACGGGTGACACACTTTGTGATCAGGATCATCCTATCGTATTAGAAGCGATGAATTTCCCTGAACCGGTAATTGGTGTTGCTATCGAGCCAAAAACACAAGCTGATTTAGATCGTTTAGGTGTATCATTAAACAAATTAGCTGAAGAAGATCCTACTTTCCGTGTTAAAACCGATGAAGATTCAGGACAAACCATCATCAGTGGAATGGGTGAGCTTCACTTGGAAATTATCGTTGACCGTTTACGCCGCGAGTTTAAAGTAGAAATTAATCAAGGAGCACCTCAGGTAGCTTATAAAGAGGCAATTACAACAACCATAGAACATCGCGAAGTATACAAAAAGCAAACCGGTGGTCGTGGTAAATTTGCCGATATTTATATTGAATTAGGTCCTGTTGATGCCGATTGGGATTTTACAAAGGGTGATTTACAGTTCATAAATGAAATTCATGGCGGTAGCATTCCTCGCGAATTTATCCCTGCGGTTGAAAAAGGTTTCAAATCATCCTTATCTAATGGTGTTTTGGCCGGTTTTCCTTTACAAAATTTAAAAGTTACTTTAACGGATGGTTCTTACCATGCAGTTGACTCTGATGCATTATCATTCGAAATTTGTGCCCGATCAGCGTATCGCGAAGCATTACATAAATGTAAACCCGTACTACTTGAGCCAATTATGAAAATTGAGGTTCTGTGCCCTGAGCAAAACATGGGTGATGTAGTAGGTGACTTAAACCGTCGTCGCGGACAAATTGAAGGAATGGACAGCAAAGGAGTATCGCAGGTTATTAAAGCGAAAGTTCCTTTAGCAGAGATGTTTGGTTACGTTACACAGTTACGTACACTTACATCGGGTCGTGCAACTTCAACAATGGAATTCTCACATTACAATGAAGCGCCGGCAAACGTTGCCACTGAAGTAATTGCTAAAGCAAAAGGAAAAGGTAAAGCAGAAAAAGTTTAATATAAGTTTAAAGATGAGCCAAAGAATAAGAATAAAATTAAAATCGTACGATTTCAACTTAGTTGATAAATCGGCCGAGAAAATTGTAAAAACAGTAAAGATGACCGGAGCCGTTATTAACGGACCTATTCCTTTACCTACTCACAAGCGTATTTTTACGGTGTTGCGTTCGCCACACGTAAATAAAAAAGCCCGTGAGCAATTTCAGGTTTGTACTTACAAGCGTTTGCTTGATATCTACAGCTCATCATCAAAAACAGTTGATGCGTTAATGAAACTTGAACTGCCAAGTGGCGTGGAAGTGGAAATTAAAGTTTAGTTAGCTGCATAAAAATCTGAAAACAGTAAATCGTAAATTAATAAATAATAAAAAAATAAAATGTCCGGAATAATTGGTAAAAAAATAGGAATGACTAGCTTCTTCGATGCCTCTGGTAAATATATACCATGCACAGTTATTGAAGCAGGTCCTTGCATAGTAACGCAAGTAAAAACCAAGGAGACAGACGGCTACGAAGCTTTGCAATTATCTTTCGATGAAAAGAAAGAAAAAAACACATCTTCTGCCATGAAAGCTCACTTTGCAAAAGCAAAAACTACACCAAAGCGTAAAGCTGTTGAGTTTAAACATTTTGAAGAAGCAAAGAACTTAGGAGACACCGTTACAGTTGATTTATTTGCCGAAGGTGAATTTGTTAACGTAGCGGGAACATCAAAAGGTAAAGGTTGGCAGGGTGTTGTAAAACGCCACGGCTTTAGCGGTGTTGGTCACGCCAACAAATCGCACGGTCAACATGACCGCGCAAGGGCACCCGGATCATTAGGTGCATCTTCTGAACCTGCTCGTGTATTTAAAGGTATGCGTATGGGTGGTCGTATGGGTGGAGATCGTATCAAAATTCAAAATCTTAAAGTGGTAAAAATTATGCTTGAGAAAAACCTTCTTTTAGTAAAAGGTTCTATCCCGGGTGCTAATGGTTCATATGTAATAATTGAGAGATAAAATCATGCAAGTAGAAATTATAAATATCAGCGGCAAAAAAACCAGCAAAAAAGCTGAGTTAGTAGATGCCATTTACAATACTGAGCCAAACGATCACTGTATTTACTTGGATGTAAAACAATTTTTGGCTAACCAACGTCAGGGTACACACAAATCAAAAGAACGCGCAGAAATTAACCGTACTACCAAAAAGCTGAAACGCCAAAAAGGTACCGGTGGAGCTCGTGCAGGTTCTATGAAATCTCCTTTATTTGTTGGTGGTGGTCGTGCATTTGGTCCTCGCCCACGCGATTACTCTTTTAAATTAAATAAAAAAGTAAAACGTACAGCTCGAGTTTCTGCTTTAACATACAAAGCAAAAGACAATGCAATCACTGTAGTAGAAGATTTCAATTTTGAATCTCCAAAAACAAAAAATTACGCTGACTTATTGAAAAACCTGAACCTTTCTGCAAAGAAAACTTTATTGGTTCTGCCCGATACAAACAAAAACGTTTACTTATCGGCACGTAACTTACAAGGTACACAGGTTATCAAAGCAGCAGATCTTAATACCTACGATATTTTAAATGCCAATACTATTATTTTGGCTGAAGGTTCTATCAAAGTAATTGAAAACATTTTAAGCTAAGAAAGCCGAGCGAAGCGAATACACGAGCACAAAAAAAAGAAATTAAAAAGCGAATAAATGGTAACATTAGTAAAGCCTATCATCACTGAAAAATACACTGCCGAAGCGGATAAATTTAACCGTTATGGTTTTGTAGTTGATAAAAGGGCAAACAAATTGGAAATTAAAGATGCCGTAGAAAAAATGTACGGTGTAAATGTTGTAAAAGTTAACACCCAGCAATACGTTGGTAAAGTTAAAATGCGCAATACTACACGTGGTATGGCGGTAGGAAGAGTTAATCGCAATAAAAAAGCAGTTGTTACTCTAAAAGAAGGTGATAAAATAGATTTTTACGCAAGTATATAATTAGTAAGAAGAACAAACAATGGCACTAAAGAAATTAAGACCCCTAACACCCGGACAGCGTCATAAGCTGGTAGGAGATCATTCGGAAATTACCAAAGGTAAACCCGAAAAGAGTTTAATATCTACTCAAACAAGATCGGGCGGTCGTAACAATACCGGAAAAATGACTATGCGTTATATGGGCGGCGGTCATAAAAAAGCATATCGTATTATCGACTTTAAAAGAGATAAAGACGGTGTACCGGGAATAGTGAACGCTATTGAGTATGATCCAAACCGTACTTCACGTATCGCTCTTATCTTTTACAAAGACGGAGAAAAACGTTACATCATTGCTCCACAAGGTTTAGCGGTTGGTATGACAGTAATGTCAGGTAAAAAAGCTACTCCTGAAGTTGGAAACTCATTGTTTTTAGCTGATGTGCCTCTTGGTACTATCATTCACAATATTGAATTACGCCCGGGTCAAGGTGCAGCATTATCACGCAGCGCAGGTGCATACGCACAATTATCTGCCCGCGAAGGTAAATATGCTACATTACGCATGCCTTCAGGTGAGGTTCGTATGATTTTAGTTACTTGTAAAGCAACTATCGGTGCAGTTTCTAATCCTGATCATAATTTAGAAATGTCCGGTAAAGCAGGCCGTAAACGTTGGTTGGGTCGTCGTCCTCGTACTCGTCCGGTTGCCATGAACCCTGTCGATCACCCTATGGGTGGTGGTGAAGGTCGCGCTTCAGGTGGTCACCCACGCTCAAGAAAAGGTTTAAAATCTAAAGGATTGAAAACTCGTTACCCTAAAAAAGCTTCTAACAAACACATCATAGAAAGAAGAAAAAAATAATAATTAAAGTTTAATGATCCAGACCGCAGCGTCTGGATTCAAAACAAAAAGAAAAACAAAATGGCAAGATCACTAAAAAAAGGACCCTTTATAGACCACAACGTGGCAGAAAAGGTTGAGAAGATGAACAAAGGCGGAAAAAAATCCGTTATTAAAACTTGGGCACGTCGCTCTACTATTCCACCGGAATTTGTAGGTCACACGTTCGCGGTACATAACGGGGCAAAATTTATTCCTGTTTATGTAACTGAGAATATGGTTGGACATAAATTAGGTGAGTTCTCTCCTACCCGTGTGTTCAAAGGTCACGCTGGTCATAATAAAAAATAATTCTAAGAAGAAGTAAAAAATAGCACAATGGGCAAAAGAAAAAGATTAATAGCCGACGCACGCAAAGAAGGTAACAAAGCCAAGTACTTTGCAAAGCTTAATAACTGTCCTACCTCACCCCGCAAAATGCGTATGGTGGTCGATTTAATTCGTGGTAAGGAAATTTATGCTGCACTAAACATATTAAAATTCAATACACGTCATCCTGCAAAACGTTTAGAGAAATTGTTAACCTCTGCCATTGCTAATTTTGAACAAAAAACAGGCGGCAGACCAGATGAGAATAGCCTTTATGTAACAGAAGTTATGGTTGACAGCGCGTTAATGGCAAAGCGTATGTTGCCGGCTCCTCAAGGTAGAGCCTACCGTTTGAGAAAACGTTCAAATCACGTTACATTGTTCATTGGTGCTAAGAAAGAAACAACTGATAAAAAAATTAAAAAATAAAAATGGGACAAAAATCGAATCCGATAGGTTTACGCTTAGGCATTATTAAAGGATGGGACTCTAACTGGTTTGGAGGAAAAGACTATTCTGAGAAATTAATTGAAGATCAAAATTTACGTAAGTATTTAAGAGCTCGTTTACCAAAAGGTAGCATCTCTAAAATTATCATTGAAAGAACAATGAAACTTATTACCGTTACCATTCATACTGCCCGTCCCGGTATTATCATTGGTAAAGGCGGAAAAGAAGTTGATAAATTGAAAGAAGAGTTAAAAAAAGTAACTAAGAAAGAAATTCAAATAAATATTTTTGAAATTAAACGTCCTGAGTTAGACGCTCGCCTGGTTGCAGATAGCATCGCTCGTCAAATTGAAGGTCGTATTTCATATCGTCGTGCTGCAAAGATGTCAATAGGCTCTACCATGCGCATGGGTGCTGAAGGAATTAAAATTAAAGTATCCGGTCGTTTGGCAGGTGCTGAAATTGCACGTTCTGAGTCGTATAAAGAAGGTCGTACTCCGTTACATACGTACCGCGCTGATATCGATTACGCTTTAGGTGAAGCATTAACTTCTTATGGTTTAATTGGTGTAAAAGTTTGGATTTGCAAAGGCGATATTTATGGTAAGAGAGATTTATCTCCTAATCAAGGTGCCGGAAAAGACAAAAAACAAGGTGGTGGCGGAGAAAAAAGAGATCACAACCCTAAATTTGCAGGTCGCGGTGGTAAAAAAAGAAGAGACGATAAAGAATAAAATTTAAGAACGAAGTATAATTATTAAGATATAAAAAATGTTACAGCCTAAGAGAACGAAATACAGGAAAATGCACAAAATGAAAATGAAAGGCAACGCCAAACGTGGCGATCAGTTGGCCTTTGGTTCATTTGGCATTAAAGCAACACAAGAAATTTGGATGACTGCACGTCAAATTGAAGCAGCCCGTGTAGCTATCACCCGTTTCATGAAACGTGAAGGTCAGGTTTGGATCCGTGTGTTTCCAGACAAACCTATTACTAAAAAACCTGCTGAGGTTCGTATGGGTAAAGGTAAAGGTAATCCGGAATTATGGGTTGCTCCAATTAAACCGGGTCGCATCATTTTTGAAGTAGAGGGAGTTCCGGAGGCAGTAGCAAAAGAAGGGTTACGTTTGGCGGCTCAAAAATTACCAATCGTTACCAAATTTATAGTTCGCAGAGATTATCACGAAGAAAAAGCAGTAAAATAATCCTTCGACAAGCTCAGGATGACAAAAAAGAATTAAAAAAGAACAAATGATACAGAAAGACATTGAAGCCCTTTCAATTCAGGAATTGAAAGATAAGTTACACGAGGAAAAGGCAAACTTAACAAAAATGCGCCTTAACCACAAAATTTCACCGGTAGAAAACCCGATGAAAATTCGTGAGGCACGTAAATTGGTGGCACGTTTAAGCACAGAATTCACCAAGAAAAACAAAAAGTAAAATAGACCCCTTCTAAACCTTCCGCCTTGGCGGAGAGGGAAAAAAGAATGAAAATGGAAAAGAAAACAGAAACAACAGAAGTAAGAAATTTCCGCAAAGAAAAAGTGGGAGTTGTTACAAGTAACAAAATGACTAAGTCTATTGTTATAGCGGTTGAACGTAAAGTAAAACACGCTAAATACGGTAAGTTCTTAAACAAGACTTCAAAATTTGTTGCGCACGACGAAAAAAACGAGTGTAACATCGGTGATACAGTACGTATCATGGAAACACGCCCTTTAAGCAAAACAAAATGCTGGCGCTTGGTAGAAATTTTAGAAAGAGCAAAATAATACAAGTTAATAGTTGGAAGTTATTAGTTAAAAGAAAACAAATAACGAATAACAAATAACGAATAACAAAAAATAAAATGGTACAGAACGAATCGAGATTAGTAGTAGCAGATAACAGCGGAGCAAAAGAAGTTTTGGTGATCCGTGTATTGGGCGGAACAAAAAAACGTTACGCTTCAATTGGAGATAAAGTTGTAGTAACTGTAAAACATGCATTGCCTTCAGGTAACGTAAAAAAAGGAACTGTTTCAAAAGCAGTTGTAGTACGCGTTGCAAAAGAGATAGGCCGTCCTGATGGATCGTATATCCGTTTTGATGATAACGCTTGTGTTCTTATTAACGCAACAGACGAGTTACGCGGAACACGTATTTTTGGTCCTGTTGCCCGTGAATTACGCGAAAAACAATATAGTAAAATTATTTCATTAGCACCTGAAGTGCTTTAGGAAGTGTTTAGGGATTAGTGAATAGTAAAAGAATATAAAAATGGAAAAGACAATAAAATTCAAATTAAAAAAAGGTGACCTGGTAAGAGTTATCTCCGGCGAATCAAAAGGTCAGGAAGGAAAAATTCTTAACATCGACACTAAAAAGAATCGTGTTTTGATTGAAGGTGTTAACTTAATTTCTAAGCACACTAAACCAAACGCAAAAAGCCCACAGGGTGGTATTGTAAAACAGGAAGGTTCTGTTCACGTTTCAAATTTAATGTTTGTTGAAGGTGGTAAAACAGTTCGTATCGGTCGTTCTTTACAAGACGGAAAAATTGTACGTATTTCTAAAAAAACTAAAGAGGTAATTAAATAATGGCAACAAAAACTTATATACCAAGGCTTAAAACAAAGTATCAAAAAGAAATGATACCTGCCTTGAAAGAGCAATTCAAATTTGCAAGCGTAATGCAGGTTCCTAAATTGGAAAAAATATGTATCAACCAAGGTGTTGGTGATGCAGTTTCTGATAAAAAATTAATTGATGGGGCGGTAAAAGAAATGACCACTATCACCGGTCAGAAAGCAGTACCTACCTACTCTACCAAAGATATTTCAAACTTTAAACTTCGTAAAGGAGTTGCTATTGGTGTGCGTGTTACACTACGTGGTGATACCATGTTTGAGTTTTTAGATCGTTTAATTTCTGCCAGCTTACCTCGTATCCGTGATTTTAAAGGAATCAACGCGAAAGGTTTTGACGGGCATGGTAATTACACATTAGGTATTCCCGAGCAAATCATTTTCCCTGAAATTGATATTGATAAGGTTACTAAAATGAATGGTATGGATATTACCTTTGTTACTTCTGCAAAGAATGACGACGAAGCAAAAGCATTATTAACTGAATTCGGATTTCCGTTTAAAAAATAAAGAATAAGTAAGAATGGCAAAAGAATCAATGAAGGCCCGTGAGGTCAAAAGAAAAAAACTGGCAGACAAATTTGCAGCAAAACGCAAAGAGTTAAAAGAAGCCGGAAACTGGGATGAACTGCAAAAACTTCCACGTAACTCGTCGCCTGTTAGGCAGCGTAACCGTTGCAAGATGACAGGTCGCCCACGTGGTTACATGCGCACCTTTGGTGTTAGCCGTGTAACTTTCCGCGAAATGGCTTTGTTTGGATTGATTCCGGGCGTAACGAAATGCAGTTGGTAAAAAACTAAAAAAAAGAGAAAAAGAGATATTGTTAAACGTATAATTATTCTGCTTGCGGAATAAGATACAAAAACCAAAAAAATGACAGACACCATATCAGATTACTTGACACGCGTAAGAAACGCTATCAAAGCAAATCACAGGATTGTTGAAATTCCTTCATCAAACCTAAAAAAAGAAATCACAAAAATTCTTTTCGAAAAAGGGTACATTCTCAACTACAAGTTCGAGGCAACCGAAAATCACCAAGGCACTATTAAAATTGCTTTAAAGTACAACCCTGTAACAAAACAATCGGCTATCCGTCAGTTGTTGCGTGTATCTAAACCGGGTTTACGTAAGTATACAGGCACAACTACTATGCCTCGTGTATTAAACGGCTTGGGAGTTGCTATTTTATCAACTTCTAAAGGTATTATGACCGACAAAGAAGCGAAAACGCAGCATGTTGGCGGTGAAGTTTTATGTTATATTTATTAATAGTAAAGGAGAACTAAATCATGAGTCGTATAGGAAATTTACCCATAACAATTCCGCAAGGCGTTGAAATCAGCATCAGTGCAAGCACTGTTACTGTAAAAGGAAAAAAAGGTTCTTTAACACAATCTTTTAATGCCGATTTAGGTATTAAAAAAGAAGGAAGTGATCTTTTGGTTACTCGCCCAACAGAACAAAAACGCCACAAAGCTTTGCACGGTTTAACCCGTTCTTTATTAGCTAACATGGTTGTGGGCGTATCTGATGGTTACAAAACCGAACAAGAGTTAGTGGGTGTAGGTTATCGCGCCAGCAACAAAGGTCAGTTACTTGAGCTTAGCTTAGGTTACTCGCACAACGTTTTGGTTGAATTACCGGTGGAAGTTAAAGTTACTACACTAACTGAAAAAGGACAAAACCCCAAAATTATATTAGAATCTTGCGATAAACAACTTATCGGAATGGTAGCAGCTAAAATACGTTCATTACGTAAACCTGAACCATACAAAGGAAAAGGTATCAAGTTTAGCGGTGAGATTTTACGTCGTAAAGCAGGTAAATCAGCAAGTAAAGCATAATTGAAATAAGATTTCCGCAAAAACGGAAATCATAAAAAAAAAAAGATGGCACTTACAAAAGCAGAAAGAAAAAAACGAATTCAGAGAAGAATCCGTAAAAAAATAGCAGGAACTACAGCAAGACCACGTCTTAGTGTGTACCGCAGCAATATTGAAATTTACGCTCAGGTTATCGACGATAAAACCGGCAAAACAATTGTAGCGGCGGGTTCTCGCGATAAGGAAATTAAAAAAGGGAAAGCAAACAAATCAGACATCAGTAAAATGGTGGGTGTTGCAATTGCTGCAAAAGCAAAAGCTGCAGGTATTGAAGCAGTAGTTTTTGATCGTGGCGGTTATTTATACCACGGTCGTGTTAAAGCCCTTGCAGAAGGTGCACGTGAAGGTGGATTGAAATTCTAATTAATTAAATAGAACAGAAAATATGTCAAAAGAAGTTGTAAAAAGAGTTAAGTCAGCCGAGATCGAATTAAAAGATAGACTCGTAGCCATAAACCGTGTTACTAAAGTAACTAAAGGTGGTCGCCATTTTAGTTTTGCAGCTATTGTGGTTGTAGGAAACGAAAAAGGCGTTGTTGGATTTGGATTAGGTAAAGCAAATGAAGTTACCGATGCTATCAGCAAAGGAATTGACGATGCTAAGAAAAACTTAGTTAAAGTTGCCTTATTTAAAACAACAGTTCCTCACCAAGAGAACGGAAAATTTGGCGGATCTCGTGTGTTTTTAAAACCGGCTTCTGCAGGTACAGGCGTAATTGCGGGTGGTGCAATGCGCGCAGTGCTTGAGAGCGTTGGTATTAAAGATGTATTGGCTAAATCAAAAGGTTCATCAAACCCTCATAACGTGGTTAAAGCTACATTGGATGCGTTGATGAAAATGCGTGACCCGATTACTGTAGCTCAACAACGCGGTATTTCATTAGATAAAGTATTTAACGGATAATTTCTATAGCAATGAAAAAAGTTAGAATTACACAAGTAAGAAGCGGAATTAAAGGAACTGTTAGACAGAACAGAACGCTTGATGCATTAGGCATTATTAAAATGCATAACGCTGTTGAAAAAGAACTTACCCCGCAAATTGCAGGTATGATTCATAAAGTAAAACATTTATTAAAAGTTGAAAATATCTAATCATGAATTTAAACGATTTAAAACCTGCAAAAGGTTCTGTAAAAGTTAACTACCGTCGCGGTCGCGGACAAGGTTCGGGTGGTGGTGGAACAGCTACACGTGGTCACAAAGGTGCTCAGTCACGTAGCGGTTACTCACGTAAGCGTGGTTTTGAAGGTGGTCAAATGCCTTTACAACGTCGTGTACCAAAATTTGGTTTCAAAAACATTAACCGTATTGATCACTGTGGTGTTAATTTGGATGCTATCCAGAAATTAGTTGACACAAAAAAAATTACCGAAATAAATCCGGAAGTTTTATGGTCAAATGGTTTAGCACACAAAGGCGATTTGATAAAAATTATGGGTCGCGGTGAATTAAAATCTAAAGTAGAAATTAAAGCACATGCTTTTACTGCTACTGCAAAAACAGCTATCGAAGCTAAAGGTGGTTCAGCAACTACATTATAATTTATGAAGAAATTTTTAAGTACGATACAAAACATTTGGAAGATTGAGGAGCTTAAGCAGCGCATACTGCTAACGCTTGGCCTTATCCTGATTTATCGTTTGGGTTCTTACGTGGTGCTTCCCGGTGTTGATGCGCAAGCGTTAGCCGATGCAAGAAGCCATACAGACCAAAGCGGTATTCTGGCGCTTATCAACATATTTGCCGGTGGTGCATTTAGCCGCGCATCTATTTTTGGTTTAGGTATCATGCCATACATTACTGCATCTATCATCATTCAGCTTTTGGGTATGGCGGTGCCGTATTTCCAAAAATTACAGAAAGAAGGAGAAAGCGGACGTAAAAAAATTAACCAATACACTCGTTTCTTAACGGTGGGTGTAACAGCTATTCAAGCTCCCGGTTATATCGCTACGCAAATAACCAATTTTGCCGGTGTTGTTCCTAACCCCTCTTCATTTTGGTATTTGCAATCAATTTTAATTCTTGTAACAGGTACTATTTTTGTAATGTGGTTAGGTGAGAAAATCACAGACCGCGGTATCGGAAACGGTATTTCTTTAATCATAATGATTGGCATCATAGCGCGTTTACCATTTGCATTCTTCTCAGAGTTAAGTCACCGTTTAGAATCTCAAGGTGGCGGATTAATTATGTTCCTGTTGGAAATTGTTTTCTTAATCGCTGTTGTTATCAGTTGCATCCTTCTTGTTCAGGGCACACGACGCATTCCGGTGCAGTTTGCCAAGAAGATTGTGGGTAACAAGCAATACGGTGGCGTTCGTCAGTATGTGCCTTTAAAAGTTAATGCTGCAGGTGTAATGCCTATCATCTTTGCTCAGGCTATCATGTTCATTCCTGCTGCTATCGCCCAAATGGGTAGCGGTAGTAAGGCAAGTGGTTTCTTAAACGCTTTTACTAATCACTTTAGTTTTTGGTACAATGTTGTCTTTGCGCTTTTAATTATTGCATTTACTTATTTCTATACAGCTATTATGATTAACCCTAATCAATTGGCTGACGATATGAAACGTAACGGAGGCTTTATACCTGGCGTAAAACCGGGTAAGAGCACTGCTGCCTTTATCGATCAGGTTATGTCGCGCATTACCCTACCCGGTTCTATATTCCTTGCACTGGTAGCCATCATGCCTGCATTTGCAATGCGATTGGGTATTACTAACGAGTTTGCTAACTTCTACGGAGGAACGTCTCTATTGATTTTAGTAGGTGTTGTATTAGATACTTTACAACAAATTGAAAGCTATTTATTAAACAGACATTACGACGGTTTAATGAAGAGTGGACGTATAAAAGGAAGAGCTCCGGCTATGCAGGTTCAAAGCTAATTAAAGAAGGAAGAAAAGAGCGTGGCGAAACAATTAGCAATAGAGCAAGACGGAACGATTTTAGAAGCGTTAAGTAACGCTATGTTTCGCGTGCAACTTGAAAATGGGCATACTTTGGTGGCTCACATTTCCGGCAAAATGCGCATGCACTACATAAAAATACTTGTTGGCGACAAAGTAAAACTTGAAATGTCGCCCTACGATTTAACAAAAGGAAGAATAACATTAAGATATAAATAAACAGCGTCATGAAAGTAAGAGCATCCATCAAAAAAAGAAGCGCCGATTGTATTATCGTTCGTCGCAAGGGTAAATTGTATGTAATAAACAAAAAGAACCCTAAGTTTAAACAACGTCAAAAATAAATTGTAATTTTGCAAACTTTTAAAATAAGTAAAAATGGCTAGGATTGCGGGTATTGATTTACCAAAAAACAAAAGAGGAGAAATAGGTTTAACCTACGTTTACGGTATCGGCCGTAGCCGTGCTCAGCAAATTTTGACTGAGTGCAGCATCGACTGGAGCAAAAAAGTAAGCGAATGGTCTGATGCCGAACAAAACGCCATTCGTAAAGTAATAAACGAAGGTTTTAAAGTTGAAGGTGCTCTTCGCTCTGAAGTTCAGCTTAACATTAAGCGTTTAACCGATATCAACACGTACCGTGGCTCACGTCACCGCAATGGTTTACCAGCTCGCGGACAACGTACAAAAACCAACGCACGTACACGTAAAGGAAAACGTAAGACCATTGCTAACAAGAAAATGGCTGTTAAATAATAATTAATAAGTAAGAAAGAAAAATGGCAAAACAAGAACCAGCAAAGGCAGGCGAAAAAGCTAAAGCAACAGCGAAAAAACGCGTAGTAAAAGTTGAAGCAGTGGGCGAAGCTCATATCAACGCTACCTTTAACAATATTATCATCTCTTTAACCAACATGAGCGGTCAAGTTATTTCTTGGTCAAGTGCAGGTAAAATGGGATTCCGTGGTTCTAAAAAGAACACGCCTTATGCAGCTCAAATGGCAGCACAAGATTGCGGTAAAGTTGCATTTGATGCAGGTTTACGCAAAGTAAAAATTTATGTAAAAGGACCGGGTGGCGGACGTGAGTCAGCAATTCGCAGTCTTGGTACAATCGGTATCGAAGTAATGGAAATCATGGACATCACTCCTATTCCTCATAACGGTTGCCGTCCTCCTAAAAAACGTCGCGTATAATATTATTAGAATTTAGAGTTTAGTATTTAGAATTTAGAATTTAAAATTTAAAGAGAAATGGCAAGATATACAGGCCCCAAATCAAAAATAGCAAGAAGGTTTAAAGAGCCAATCTTTGGCCCGGATAAAGCATTAGAAAAAAAGAACTACCCTCCCGGACAACACGGTTTAGCAAAAAAGCGTGGAAAAGTTTCCGAATACGGTGTTCAGTTAGCTGAAAAACAAAAAGCTAAATATACTTACGGTATTTTAGAGCGTCAGTTTGAACGTATGTTCCACTTGGCTCAAAGAGCACACGGTATCACAGGTGAAGTGTTATTGCAACTTTGCGAATCTCGTTTAGATAACGTGGTATTTCGTTTAGGTATCGCTCCTACCCGTTCAGCTGCGCGTCAGTTAGTAGGTCACCGTCACATTACTGTAAACGGAGAAGTAGTAAACATCGCTTCTTACATCTGCCAGGCAGGTGATGAAATCGCAGTGCGCGAAAAATCTAAAGCACACGAAACAATCGTTAACGCGGTTGCAGGCGCTACCAACAAATACAATTGGTTAGATTTTGATTCTAAACACATGGCAGGTAAATTCATTAACCGACCTGAAAGAGAACAAATTCCTGAAAATATAAAAGAACAACTTATCGTCGAGTTGTATTCTAAGTAAGAAGTTAATCGTTGATGATTATTAGTTATTAGGTTAACGATAATCATTAGCAACAACAAATAACTGGTAACTAATAACAATTAACTAAAAATATAAAAAACATGGCAATTTTAAACTTCCAACGCCCCGATAAAGTGATTATGTTATCTTCTACTGATTTTGAAGGTCAGTTTGAATTTCGTCCTTTAGAGCCCGGCTTTGGTATTACTATTGGAAATGCGCTTCGTCGTATTTTGTTATCATCTTTAGAAGGTTTCGCTATCGCTTCTGTTAAAATTGACGGAGCTGATCATGAATTTTCTACTATCAAAGGCGTTACAGAAGATGTAACTGAAATTGTTTTAAACCTAAAACAAGTTCGTTTCAAAAAACAAATTGATAACCACGATTTCGAAAAAGCGGTTTGTACTTTTTCAGGAAAAGATACTATCACTGCAGGCGATTTAGGAAAATTCTTAAACGGCTTCATGGTTTTAAATCCTGATTTGGTTATCGCACATTGCGAGAATAACACGAAAGTTAAAATGGAAGTTACCATTAACAAAGGTCGCGGTTACGTTCCTGCAGAAGAAAACAAACCGGCTAATGCTACACACGGTCTAATTCCTATCGATTCTATTTACACTCCTGTTCGTAACGTAAAATACGTTGTTGAGAACTATCGTGTAGAACAAAAAACTGACTACGAAAAATTAATCATCAATATTACTACTGACGGATCTGTACATCCTAAAGAAGCTTTGAAAGAAGCTGCTAAGATTTTAATTCACCACTTTATGTTGTTCTCTGATGAGCGTATTACACTTGATACAGAAGATAAGAAAAAAGAAAATGAATTTGATGAGCACACTTTACACATGCGTCAGTTATTGAAAACTAAATTAGTTGATTTAGATCTTTCAGTACGTGCATTAAATTGTTTAAAAGCAGCTGATGTGGAAACATTAGGTGAGCTTGTAGCTTTCAATAAAAACGACTTATTGAAGTTCCGTAACTTTGGTAAAAAATCACTTACTGAATTAGAAGACTTAATCGCTGCAAAAGGATTACAGTTTGGAATGAACGTTGGTAAATACATGTTAGATAAAGAATAAAAATAGATTTGAGTACAGAGTATAGGGTACGGAGAAAAAATCTCGCAACTCAATACTAAATACTCACTTCTCAATACTAAAAACAATGAGACACGGAGATAAAATAAATAATTTAGGCCGCAAGCATTCGCACCGCAAATCGATGTTGGCTAACATGGCTTGCTCACTTATAGAGCATAAGCGTGTGTTTACTACTGTAGCTAAAGCAAAAGCATTACGTTTGTATGTTGAGCCGCTTTTAACTAAATCTAAAGACGATACAACTAGCAGTCGCCGTACTGTATTTGCTTACTTAAAAAGCAAAGAAGCAGTTTCTGCTTTGTTTAAGGATATATCTCCAAAAATTGCAGATCGTCCGGGTGGGTATACACGTATCATTAAAACGGGTTTCCGTCCTGGAGATGCTGCTGATATGGCGATGATTGAGTTAGTTGATTTTAACGAGGTTTACAGCAATAACAAAAAAACTGCAGGCGCTGAGACTAAGAAAAAAACTACTCGTCGCGGTAAAAAGAAAGCCGAAGAAAAAACTGAAGGTTCTGCTGAAACAGAAACTAAAACTGAGGAATAGCCTCATCCGTCCGCCCAAAAGGCGGACAGCTTCTCCCAACATAGTGGTGCCAATGGCAAAAGGAGAAGGGAAATACAGAATACAAAACCCGTTACCAAAAGTAGCGGGTTTTTTGTTTGAGGCTGTTTAATTCCTCCCCTTTTTTCAAGGGGAGGTGTCAGCCTTTTCGGATGACGGAGGGGTCTGGCGTACGGGGTGGTTTAGCTACTACTTCTTTTCCGATTTATAATAATCACAACTATCCTTCATAATACACTCATCATGTTTCGGATTTGTTGGTCTGCATGTTTCACGACCCAGAAAAGATATTGCCATTCCTAATTCGCCCCAATCTTTTTGTTGAACAGATTCCATTAATTGTTTTTCAATTTTTTTAGGGTCTGTACCACTTGCAATACCTATACGCGGTGCTACGCGCACTACATGGAGGTCAACTATAATTCCTTCTGCTTTCACTCCTGATTCACGCATGATAACGTTTGCAGATTTTCTTCCAATACCGGGAAGTTCAGTAAGTCCCTCCATAGTAAGAGGAATATTTTTATCGTCTTTAATTTTTTTAGCAAGTTCCATTAACCATTTTGTTTTGTTGCCAAAATTTCTAACTTTTCCAATGAAACGATACAAAGTTTCTGCATCTGCTCTCACAAGCGATTTCATATCGGGAAATACTTTAAATAAGGGTGGAGCAACTTCATTAATATGCTTGTCAGAATCCTGAGCAGAAAGAATAACCATAACTACAAGCTGATATAAATTTTTATATTCTAAAGGATGTGGTTTGCCTTTGTACTTTTTTAATAAAGGCTTGAATGCTTCCTGCCAATTTGTTGTTGTCATAAACTACTCTTTAATTATTTTTTTATAAACGTTCTGCACATTGATGGTGTAAACTCCTGAGGGTAGTTTGCTTATATCAATTGTTGTGATTTTCTCCCCTTGAGGGGAGATGCCGCAGGCAGAGGGGTGTATGGTTGATTGATAAACTTTCTCTCCCAAAGAATTATAAATAATTATAACACCAAGCTCTGTTGATGATTGAATTGTAATTTTATTATTGGAAGGATTAGGATAAACTAAAATATTCTTATTTAAATAGGTTGCTTCTTCAACTGCATTATTACACGGACTATAAATAAATTGACTAGGATTAGAACTAATACCATTTGCAATTACAACAAGCGAATAAGTTCCGGCGGGTACTGCAGCAGACACAGAAAAGAAAGCTGTATCAGGAAGACTTCCTCGCATCACGCCCGTACTGTTCCAATCAAAACTGCGAGCATAATAAACATTTGCCCCGGATGTTAATCTTACAATTGGATAGTTTGTTGCCATCTGCCAATCATCGCCATAAGCGGCGCCTTCAGAAATGCCATTAAAAAGTGTTCCGGTAATTCTAAACGTATCGCAAAGAGTTTGTGTAATATTTCCTATCGTTGGCTTTCCCGATGCAAGCGGTGAACCAGTTGGCGTATAAATGTAATATTGGTTTGCGCCCTGATCTGCATAAAGAACTGTGCCATCAGGCAAGTCTAACATATTTGTATTGAAACAAGGTTCATTAACTGAAGTGCCTCCACCCGGCGCACCTACTTGCGTAAAACTGTTAGTTAGATAATTGAATTCATAAAAATAAGTTGGAGAATTATAAATGGTTACAGAAGATGTTGGTATTGGAGAAACAGCGCAAAGAATTTTTCCGTTAACCAACATAGCTGCCGCGGCATCTGTTGCTCCACGCGAATTAGGAATAGTTGGTCCCGCTACCCATGTTCCCTGGCTTGCATTTCCCGAAGGAGTATAGTAAGCGGTCTTTGCCATAGCGCCCAAAAAAAATGCGCGTCCGTCAGGTAATAAAAATGCAGCGCCCGTTTCTCCTGCTCCATAAGGATCGTACATCTGAACAGGAACCGTTGCATCGTTTACCCATTGATTCAAAGAAGGGATAAATCTTTCTGAAGTATACGCAGTATCATCCACAAATAAAATACTGCTGTCAGGAAGTTTTACCCAAGCCGCTTCATCATGACTACCAATTGATTTTGGCCCAATTGCCCAGCTGTTAGTTTTAGGATTATAAATTAAAGTACTGTCTGAATTTCCTTTTAAAGGAGGCTTTTGTAAAATGCCTACAAGTACTTTTCCATCGGGCAATAATTCGGAATTTGAATCGCCAAAATATTGTGGCTGTATTGGTGTCATTATCCAACTATCTGTTATAGGATTATAAACTTCTGCAAGACTTTTACCTGTACCGTATTCTGCGCCGGCAACAAACACGCGGCCATCTTTTAATACTTGTGATGCAAAATATAAACGCGTATCATACATTGGTGCAATGGTAGTCCAGGTTCCGTTTTTATAACTGCCGTTCATATCGGGTGTTAGTTTATTCCAAAGATTTCCGTAACCATCGCTGCCTCCCGAAAAAGTTTTTGTAATTACGGTGCCATCAGTTAGTAACAGCATAACTCCCCCGTTTTGATCCGGCGCCATATTTGTTACGGCTGCCCAGGTGCCTTGCGCGCTAATTTGTTTACAGCATAAAATTAATACTGCGCTAAAAATAATTGCAATTTTTTTCATAGAATAAAAGTAGGATAATCTTTTAATAAAGCAAAATACACTCTTAAGAAAGATGCTGTATTAGTTCCTTCCCTTTTTGCATGGGGAGGAAAGTAAAAATTCTAATACGGATCTACATCCACCTTTAGCCTTACCTTAGAAAAAACTTTATCGGTTTTAAAATCTAAAATTATTTTTTGCAGATACTCGCGCACCTGCGCGGCAGAATAATTGCGATCAACTTTTAAAAGTATTTGTTTATGGTATTCGTTTTTAATGCGACTTACCATTGGGAATTCAGGACCCAAAACTCTGTGTGCAAATATTTTCTTCAGCGCATCGCCAAAACTTTCCGAAGCTGCATTTAACAAATCATACTCTTTTGCAATGAATGTAAAATTAAACAAACGCGTAAATGGAGGATACAAAAATTCTTCGCGCTCTGCAACGATACTACTATACATCTGCTTAAAATTGTGCGCTATCACCCACTCTATTATTTTATTATCGGGTTGAGTTGTTTGAATCAATACTCTCCCTTGCTTTTCTTTTCTTCCGGCTCTTCCACTCACTTGTGTCATTAACTGAAACGCTCTTTCATGCGAGCGAAAATCAGGATAACTTAATAAATGATCTGCCTGCAACACTCCCACTAAACCTACATTATCAAAATCAAGTCCTTTTGTTACCATTTGTGTGCCGGTTAAAATATCTATCTCACCTGCATCAAAGTCTTCTATAATTTGTTTGTACGCATTTTTACTTCTTGTAGAATCAATGTCCATACGCTTTATTTTCGCGGCAGGAATCATGATTTCAATTTCCTCTTCTATTTTTTGTGTACCAAAACCACGGTAGCGCAAATCGCTGCTGCCACATGCACTACAAGTTTTTGGAGGAGCAGTTGTATATCCGCAATAGTGACAAGTGAGTTTTTGTGTTGCCTTATGATAAATCAAAGAAACATCGCATTGCACACAACAAGGAACATGGCCGCAAGTTCTACACTCCGTATAAGGCGCAAAGCCTCTTCGGTTTTGAAAAAGAATTACTTGTTCTTTCTTTGCTAAAGTTTTTTGTATTTCATCAAAGAGCGGAGAAGAAATAACATTATCAGCAGTCGCCTTATTTGATTCACTGTTTCTTGTATCGATGATATCTATTTGTGGCAACACGGCATTTCCAAAACGCTCTGTTAATTCTACTAATCCATATTTATTTTGTTTGGCGTTGTAATAGGTTTCTATGCAAGGCGTAGCAGTTCCCAACAAGACTTTCGCTTTATGTAAACTTGCTAAATAAATTGCAGCATCTCTTGCGTGATAGCGTGGTGCCGGATCGTGTTGCTTGTAAGATGAATCGTGTTCTTCATCTACAATGATTAAACCAATATTATCGAAAGGTAAAAATAGAGCGGAGCGTGCGCCTAAAATTATTTTGTGTTTCGATTGATTGAATTTCGTTTCTCCAAGACCCCCTCTGTCTGCTATCGCGGACATCTCCCCCAAGGGGGAGAGTTTTTCCGAATCCTGAAGAACAGAATTCCAGATTTCTACTCTTTCATTTTCAGAAAACCGCGAATGATAAACACCCACATTATCACCAAAATATTTTTTAATGCGAGAGATGAGTTGGGTTGTCAATGCAATTTCAGGAACCAAATACAAAACCTGTTTACCTTGCGCGATTGTTTTCTTAATCAGCTCTGCATAAATTTCTGTCTTACCACTTCCGGTAATTCCGTGTAGCAAACAAACGGTATGTTCTTTAAAAGCAATTTCAATTTCACTTAAACCTTTTTCCTGCCCGGGAGACAATGTCTTTTCCGATAAATAAAAAGCATCTGCTTCTATTCTGCCTGTTTCAAACTCTTGTTGAGTAAATATTTCCTTTTTTACCAATGAATTTATAGTAGCAGAATCAAATTGTTTTAAAAATAAGTTCCGTTTTACCCAGCCGTATTCATGCTTTTCATCGCGCTTAACTTCCTTCAAATAAAATAACAGAACCTCCAATTGCTTAAAAGCTTTCTTTTCCAAACTTTCAAATATTTCTTTTAATTTTTCTTCGTCAGTATAAATCTCATTCAATTTTATATAAGAAACCAATTTGGGTTTGTATTTTTCTTTTAATTCTTCTTGCAGAATAATAAGCTGCTTACCTAGCAATTGTTTTATTACCGCTTGCGGGTTTTTAACTGAAATAATCTGAGCAACCTCACTATAGGTTAAAACATTTCTCCGCTCAAGTGCTTCAAGCAATAAATATTCATTGTCACTTAATTTTTTTATTTCTTCATTCTCAAAATCAATTTCTCTTGCTAAAACCAATTTAGTTTCGCTGTTTAGTTTTAATCCTCCGGGCAAAGCGGCATTCATTACTTCTCCACGGTAACACAAATAGTAATTACTAATCCAATCCCAAAAAGTAAATTGTCTTTCGTTTACAATTGGTTGTACATCTAATATTTCCTCTATGTACTTCGCAGTATACTCCGGCGGGTTTTCATGAATATTTTTTATAAGTGCCGAATAAAATTTACTTTTTCCAAACTGCACCATAGCGCGCACGCCCGGTTTTACTTTATCATTTAATTCAAACGGGACTCTATACGTATATAAATTAGGAACCGCCAAAGGCAGCAACACATCAACAAAAAGTGTTTGGCGACTCATTTAAAGAAAATCATTAATCATTCCAAAAGTTCTCGACTCCGCTCGAACTGACATTATTCATTTTATATTGCTGGTAATACCTTAGCAATACATTCTCCAAATCCCACTCTCACATTACCTTTTTTACACCAACCTCGCATGATAACCGTATCGTTGTCATTGATAAATTTACGTTCGCTGCCGTCATTTAATTTAATAGGCGTTGTTCCCTTCCAGCTTAATTCCATCATGGAGCCGAATTGATGCTTCTCCGGTCCGCTTATTGTGCCCGAGCCCATTAAATCTCCTACATTCAAATTACAACCGTTTGAAGTGTGATGAGCAAGCTGCTGCTCCATGGTCCAATACATAAATTTATAATTGCTTTCGCAAACTGTTGTTGCAGTTGATTTATCCGGCTGAATTAAAACTTCCAGATTAATATCAATATTTTTATTTCCATTGTATTCTAAATACGGTAATACTTTCGGGTCTTGCTTATAACCTTCAACTCTAAAAGGCTCAAGCGCGTCAAGTGTCACAATCCACGGAGAGAGTGTAGACGCAAAATTCTTAGCAAGAAAAGGGCCCAGTGGAACATACTCCCAAGTTTGTATATCACGTGCGCTCCAATCATTAAACAAAGTCATTCCAAAAATATAATCATCCGCATTTTCAGTAGAAACACTGTCTCCCATTTTGGTTGATTTACCAATGACAAAACCGGTCTCCAATTCAAAATCCAATAATTTGCACGGGCCAAATACCGGGACTAAAGCATCAGCCGGTTTCGTTTGTCCTTTAGGACGATGAAAACTATGTCCTGATACAGCAATAGAAGAAGCTCTTCCATGATAACCCACCGGAATATGTTTCCAGTTTGGCATCAGCGCGTTTTCAGGATCACGAATCATTTTACCGATGTTGGTTGCATGATCTATACTAGAATAAAAATCGGTGTAATCTCCAATACGAATGGGCAACAGCATCTGCACTTTGTTTTGCAGTTTGAAGATATATTTTTGATGTTCTGCATTACCCTGCAATTCTTTATTCTCTATATTAAGTAAATTAGAAAGACGCTCTCTGATTGCTCTAGTGGTTTCTTTTCCAAGAGCAATAAAATCGTTAAGATATTTTTTCGCGAAAACATTTACGGGCAAAGGTATATTGGTAAAATAGCCAAGTTCGTGCAGCTTTTGCATATCTATTATATGTTCACCAATAGCAGTACATACGTTATGTTCAACTTTGTCATCAGAAAAAATACCGAAAGGAATATTCTGTATAGAAAAATCAGAATCGGGTTTTACTTCTATCCAGGATTTGAGTGCGGGATTATTAGCTTTTACTTCCATAAATATCATTCCAAAAAATTAGAAGGTAAATTTAAGCAAGATGTTAATAAACCCTACTTTTTTTTGTCAACTTATGTAAAAACCTTCGTAATTTCGATACAACATAACAGGTATTGTTTAAAACACAATTTACAACCCTATGAGTAAACACCTTGATAAAGAGCTCGAATTGCTCGAAAAAGAAGGAGTTATAAGTACTGAAACGGCAGGAAATATTCGTGCCTATTACCAAAGTAAGAGCGAGAACCCTCATACTAAACTTTTTGTGGTGTTTGCTATTCTGGGAGCTATTTTGGTTGGGTTAGGTATTATTCTCATTATTGCTCATAACTGGGATGAACTTTCTCGTCCGGTTAAAGTATTTTTTGCCTTTTTACCTTTAGTTGTCGGGCAATTATTTTGCGCATACTCTCTTCTTAAGAAATCTGACAGTCCCGCTTGGAAAGAAGGCTCAACAGCATTTTTGTTCTTTGCTGTAGGAGCCTCCATTTCATTAATAAGTCAGGTTTATAATATTCATGGCGATTTAAGCACTTTTCTTTTTACCTGGATGCTCTTATGCTGCCCTTTAATTTATGTAATGAATTCTTCTATGGCATCTTTGCTCTACATAGTAGGAATTACATATTACGTTGTAGAAAGCCATACGTACTGGTCAGTTTTTAGACACGTTGAAAACTCGTATCATTATTGGTGGTTATTGTTACTTATGTTGCCGCATTATTTTTTTATTTACAAAAGAAATCCGGATAGCAATTCCATGATTTTTCACAACTGGGTAATTCCTCTATCGCTCATCTTTGCATTAGCTACTCTTGAAAAAGGCAACGGAACCTTGTTGTCTATGGCTTATATGAGCATGTTTGGTTTGTTTTATCTAATTGGAGATTCAACTTTTTTTCAAACCGCAAGAAGAAGAGTAAATGGCTATTTAGTAATAGGCTCATTAGGCACGGTGCATATTTTACTTATGACAAGCTTTAGTTGGTATTGGGAAGAAGTAAACCGAAAAGAATTTAATTTTACAAATGTGCTTACTGCACCCGAATTTATTGCAACCGTAATTATAACCGCATTATCCTTATTTATTCTTGTGCGACAAGGGAAAGAGAAAATTAGAGCGGAGTTTCATCCTATGAAAATAATTTTCATTTTGTTCATTGTTTTGTTTTCATTGGGACAAACACAAACTACTTTCCCTATTATTGCCATTAACCTGATTATTCTTTTAACCGGTGTTTATACCATCAGAAACGGCGCACGATACGACCATTTAGGTGTTTTAAATTACGGCTTGCTTACAATTACTGCATTGGTAGTTTGTCGGTTTTTCGACAGCGATATGAGTTACATTGTAAGAGGACTTTTATTTGTGGTAGTAGGTATTGGGTTTTTCCTGGCAAATTACCTGATGCTCAAAAAACGTAAAGCACAAGACGCAGAAAAAATTAAACCAAATGAAAAATAGGGCTATTCTATGTGGCAATTAAAAAATTAGCTTAGATGAAAAAGAAATTATTAATAACATTTGCCATTGTCGTCATAATACAATTGGCAATACCTATAAAAATGATTGTAGGGAAAGAAAATATACTGAGTACCGGTACCGAGTATAAATTTCGCACAGCTCCTGTAGATCCCAATGATCCTTTCAGAGGAAAATATATTACCTTAAATTTTGATGCCGATAATTTTGATGTAGAGAATGATAATTTCTGGCATCAGGATGACGAAGTTTATGTTCTATTGGGAAAAGATGAAAAAGGATTCGCTAAAATTATTGATATAACAAAACAAACTCCCTTAAACAATAAAGCAGATTATGTAAAAGCCAAAATTCATTATGCGTATGATAACAGAGTAACGATTGATTATACGTTCAATAAATTTTATATGGAAGAATCAAAAGCCCCTAATGCAGAAAGGGTTTACCGTGAAACCGCAAGAGACACTTCACAAACGGCTTATGCACTTGTTTGCGTTAAAGAAGGTGACGCAGTTTTAAAAGACGTAATTATAAACGGAGTTTCTATTAGCGCAATAACTGGTAAAAATGAAAAAGAATAGATTCCTTTTATTTATATTTCTTTTTTGCAAGGTTGCTTACTCTCAAAACATAAACGATTTTGTTACCGAACTTAAAAAAGAAACCGAACTGCAAAATGCCTCCGTAGGGCTTTGTGTGATGGATGCACAAACCGGCGTCACTATTTGCGAACACAATGGCAAGCTTAGTCTTACCCCTGCCAGCACCATGAAAATAATTACTACTTCAACTGCTTTGCAATTGTTGGGTAAAGATTTTCGCTACGAAACACTGTTGCAATACACTGGCACATTTGATAAAACAAGCGGTATTATCAACGGAGATTTAGTTATTAGAGGCAGCGGCGACCCTTCTTTAAATTCAGAATATTTCCGGAAACCCGAAGACACTTTTTTTGTAGCCAACAAATGGACAAGTATCTTAAAAGAAAAGGGCGTTAAAAAAATTACCGGGCAAATTGTTTTAGACGTAAGTTGTTTTGAAGAAGATATTCCCGGCACCTGGGTATGGGGCGATTTAGGAAATTATTTTGGCGCTGCACCTTACGGAATTTCTTACAGTGATAATAAATTTTACATTGTATTTAAACCAACCTCAAAAAATGGCGATTCTACTTTTGTGAGTAAAACAGTTCCTTATCTCGATAACATAAATATTAATAACCACGTAAAAGTTGGCGGCACTGAAGATAATGCTATTGTGTACCGCGCTCCTTACAGCAACGATGTAAAAATAAACGGAACTATTCCCGTTAGCAAAAAAGCATTTTCTATTGAAGCATCTCTACCTGATCCTGCCCTGCTTCTTGCTAAACATCTGCAAGTTGTTTTTGCCGAACAAGGAATTGAGTTAAAAAATACAGCGACTTTAAAAATTACTGCGCACAACAAAAAACAATATGATAAGCAATGTACCACTCTTTATTCCTACAAATCTCCTACACTCGAGAAAATAATTTATTTCACCAATCTACACAGCAATAATCTATACGCTGAAAGTATTTTTAAAACCATTGCACTAAAAAAAGGAAGTTGGGGAAGTACGTTTCAAGGTACATCAACAGTAAGCGCTCATTTAAAAAGTATAGGCTTTGATATAAACGGACTTTTCATTAATGATGGAAGCGGTTTATCAAGGAGTAATGCAGTTACGGCAGAGCATCTCACAAAAATTTTATTTATGATGAACAGTGATAGCCTTAATAAAAATGCCTTTATAAACTCTCTTCCAATTGCAGGCGTTAGCGGTTCATTAAAATCTTTAGGCAGAGGCACCGTGCTTGAAAATAATTTTCGTGCCAAGAGCGGATACATTACGCGTGCACGTTCGTATGCCGGTTACATGAAAGCAAAGAGTGGAAAAGAAATTTGCATAAGCCTTATCATTAATAATTTTAACGGCACCCCTACAGAAACCAAAAAGAAAATGGAACAGATTTTCCTCAAAGTTTACGAACTATTTTAATTTTTTAAAAACGTCATTGCGAACGGAGCGAAGCAATCTCCCATCAGAAAGATTGCTCCGCTCGCAATGACAGTATCGAGTTACTTAATCAAAGAAACAGTTCCTTTATAATCGTGTTCTTTATTATTTTCGTCATGCAATTCTACTTTCCAAACAAACACGTCTTGTAAAGAAACTTTATCGCCGCCGTTAAAAGTGCCATCCCAACCTTTTTCTAAATCATTACTTGTAAAGACTAAGTTTCCCCATCTGTCGTAAATCATTAGCGTAAAAGTTTTAATACCAATACCTGTGCCTTTAAATATATCGTTGGTGCCATCGCCATTAGGAGAAAAAGCATTAGGTATATAAAAAGTAAAGCCCGGTTTAACCTCAATTACTTTTAAAATAGTGTCTTTACAACCAAAACTATTAGTTACAAATTGTATTACAGTGTAGCTCTCCGGATTTTCATTTGTAAACGTATGCTGAAAATTTGCCTGTCCTGCAATATGTGTACCGTCGGAAATAAAATACACATACGTTGTTGCGCCATGTGCGCTGCTAACTATTCCTGTTGTGGCATCTAAAACATCCATATCTGTATTGGTAAAATCAAATCCTGCTTGTGGTTTTGGGTAAACAAGAATAGAACCGGGCAATGTTTGTGTAGCGGTACAACCACTATCAGAAATTGCTGTAAGAGAAACAGTAAACGTACCCACATGAAAACAATGTGTTGGCGAGTTTTGATTTGAGCTTGTATTATCACCAAAGTTCCAATGCCAACTTGCAACTGAGCCGCCGCTTATGGTTGAGTTATTTATCATACCCACGCACATCTCGCCATCGCAACCGCTTCTATGTGTTACAGAAATATCTACCATTGGTGTTGGATTTACTCTAACCGATTTTTTAATAAGATTAATACAGCCAAAATTATTTTGCACTTGCAACGTCACCAAAAATAAACCGGCTGTTGCGTATGTGTTTGTTGTATTCTGACTTAAATTATCAATTACATTATCACTGGTAAAATCCCAATCCCACACAGTAAGATAACCACTTTGGTTTGTTGACGCATCATTAAACTGTACCGGTTTTCCTAAGCAAACAGTTGCTGTATTAAAATTAGCAACCGGATTAAAATAAACCGTTGCAGGTTTTATAACAGAATCTATACAACTGAAATTTGATATGGCTGTGAGTTTGGAGTTGTAATTTCCGCCGGCTGTAAAAATATATGAAGGGTTTTGAGTACTTGCATCAACAATGCCGTCATTATTAAAATCCCATTTCCAAACAGTAATTGTACCAGTAGAAATACTACTTTGATTACTAAACTGCATGTGTTGATTTACACAAACCGGGTTAGAACTAAAATTTGTAAGTGGCGCAGGATAAATTGTAATTGAATTTGTAACACTTGCACTGCATCCTTGGTTTGTTGTTACAGAAAGTATAACCTGATAGGTTCCTGCTGCGCTGTAAGTGTAAGGTGCCTGTTGAGCAGTAGAACTGTTTCCGTTACCGAAAGTCCAGGAATACTGCGTAATAGAAGAACCATTTGGTGCCGTAGAATTATTTGCAAATACAGAAGGTATGTGCAGACAATTATTGGTTGCGCTAAAATTTGCTGTTGGCAACGCATTTACTACTGCCTGAACTGTAGTTGTAAAAACACAACCATAATTACTGGCAGCAGATATAATTACATTGTAAGTTCCGCTTGAAGTATAAGTTGTGGAAGCATTTTGTGTTGAGTTATCTGTAATTCCGTCGGCATTAAAATCCCAAGCCCATCCTGTAATACTTCCTGAAGGAATAGCAGAAGAATTAGTAAATGTTGTGGCGCTTCCTAAACAAACACCGGTTGAAGAAATAGAAATTACAGGCGCAGGATGTATGTCTACATTCTGAGATACATTGTTTGTACATCCGTTATTATCTGTTGCCGATAAAGTAATTGTGTATGTTCCCCATCCCGGAAAATTGTAAGAAGGGTTTTGTACAGAAGATGTTGTTCCACCAAAATTCCAATTCCATTGGGTGTTTTGCTGATTTCCGCTTATGATTCCGGTAAATTGTGCCGACTGATTAGCGCAAAGCGAATTAGCCGTGAAACTTACTACCGGTAAAGGATACACAGTTATTGGAAGTGTATAAGAAGAAACACAACCGTTATTTGTAATAACGCTTAGTGAAATCTGATAATTGGCAGCGTTTGTATACGTGTGCTGTGGTTGTTGTAAGAGAGAAAAAGTTCCGTCGCCAAAATTCCAATAGTATTGAGCAATAGTTGAACCGTTTGGCGCTGAAGAATTATTTGTAAAAACAGAACTCGCGTTCAAACAATTATTTAAAGCAGTAAAAGACGCGGTAGGTAAAGCGTAAACCGTAACAGGTATTGTGTTTTGCGCAGCGCAACCATAATTACTTACTGCACTCAAAGAAACAGTATAAGAGCCGCTTGCAGAATAACTATTTGTAGTGTTTTGATTTGTATTATCAACAACTCCGTCATTAGTAAAATCCCATGCCCATGAACTTATGCTTCCGGCAGGTATATACGAGTTGTTTGTAAAAGTTGTTGCATTTCCCAAACAAACCGAATTAGCTGTTAACGCAATAACAGGTTTAGGTTGTATGCTTATATTTTGTGTAATAATAGTTGTGCATCCATTTTCAGTAACAGAAAGCGAAACCGGAAATGCACCCCAGGAAGGAAAAGCATAAGAAGGATTTTGTTGAGTGGATGTTGCTCCGTTACTAAATGTCCATAACCAGGTAGCATTTGTTTGACTGCCACTTACTGTTCCAGCAAACTGAAAAGGAGTTCCCTCGCAAACACCCGTGTAACTCATTCCGGGAACCGGTGGAGGATTAATTGTTACCACACCCGTAACTGTATCTGTACAACCGTGTGTGTTCTGTACATATAAGGTTACGGTATATGTTCCATACGCACCATAAGTATGAGATGGCGAATTAAGTGATGATGTATCTCCATCTCCAAAATTCCAATAGCTGATATGTGCCCCGCCTGTTGTTGTATTGGTAAAACTAATATATGAGTTACAGCCGTTATTATTATTTATTGTAAAACTTGCATTGGGTGCCGGCAAGACCGACACAACTTCATTCATAAGAGGAGAAGAACAACCTGTTACTGTGGTCATTTGCACAGCATAAGAACCACCGGCAGAAACAGTAATACATTGTCCACTTACATTATTTACACCCGGGCCATTCCATATATAAGTAGCAAAACCTATAGGAGCGCATAAACTTGTTGAAGAGTTACTGCATAATACCACACTTTGCGTAATGGCTAAAGGACTGCAAGAACCATCTATATAAGCATAGCCATAATGTCCACCAAGGGCGCAATCGTAAGTAGTAAATCGAATGGTTACTGCTTGATTCATATAAGCACTTAAATCAACACTTACGGTTGTCCATGGCTTATAAACTACGCCCGGGCAATTTGTTGAGTTCTGAAAACCCGGTATGCCTTGTCCTGCCGATACCTGATAAAACGTACAAGGAATTGGATTTCCGGCGGCATCAATCATATCAATCTGAAAAGAGGGTTGGTCAGCAAGGGCGTGGCCGGGGTCTTGTAATACCACGGCATATTTATAAGAGTAATTTGTATTGCTGGATGTAACCTGAAAAGTTTGTTCTATTCTGTCGGCAACGCCTCCAATATTACTATCGCCAAGTTTTAAAGAGTACGTGCCACCCGGACAAACAACAGGAAAGCCTCCGCAAGGATCAACTCCTGTGCCGGTAGTTATTACCTGAGCACCGCCTGCTGCAGGACAACAACCGGAAGAAATATAACGTGGGTTATAGCCGGTTGAAACAGACCAAGCACTAAGATTTCCTTGTTCAAAATCTACATTTGCGCAACTTGCCATTGGAGAAGGTGGTTGCGCAAGTTTTTGTGGAGAGGAATTTAGGTCTTCTTTGGAGGTATTCCTCCATGCCTGAATAAACTCATCATAATCAACCTGAGGCGGATTAGGGTGATTTTTCAGGAAGAACTCAATAGCTTTTTGCTCTTCAGCATTTTGCCTTGGCTCAATCGTCGACAACGTGTAGCCTGAAGGGGCTTGCGCTGTTATGCTTTGCATCAGGCATGTGATGCCTAAAAGCATTAACATAGTTTTTGTTTTCATAACTGAAATATTTTTGGTTGTTTAACATACTGTACTTCATGAGCTGTTCTTTTTTAATTTTTAGGTTAAGATTAAAGACTACGTGTTTATACTTAGTTGTACGATGTGAAATCTAAAAAAGTTACTTTTTCTTAAAAGAAACTATGCACGCATAATAGTTAATAAGTAAAGTGTAACCTGGTGTCCGCAATTACGTATACGTAATCACGTGCTTGTTTGAAGGGTGTTCCCATTCGTTTTTTGTCATTCCGAGTGAATCGAGGAATCTTTACTGAAGCCTTGGGCGTTCCCCCTGAAGCGCCGCGCTAGAAAGTCCAACAATCTATTAATAATTTTCACGCGCCTGCTTCAGCGGTCGGGCTGCTGTGGGGTCGCTTCGCTTTTTGTCCGGGCATTCCGGTTTCAATTAAAATCAAAAGACAAAAGAGCCAAGCCCATCGCATCCCTAACGCAAACAAAAAATTACACACATAATTCCTGTATTCTCTGTCCAAAAGGGACAAACTCAATTCTTTCTAACAGCCACACAAAAAACCTCTGTTCTCCTCAGTGCTTTCCGCTCCTCTGTGGTTTCTGTATTCAATCCCTAATCACTTTCCTCAAGTTATCAGTCCCGATAGCATCAGATGAAATCTCTTTTCCAATAATCAACGGCGCTCTCAATCCTTCTTTAAAATTTTTATTTCCTGTAAAAATTCTTGCCTCATCCCACAAACCTTTATCAATAAAGGACTGAAGTGTATTTGTACCTCCCTCAATAATAAGAGAGTTTATTTGTTTAAGATACAGTGTTTCTAAAATTTGCGGAATAATATCTCCCGTAAAATCAATTTTACAATAAGATATATGCTTGTTAGTAATTGCATCCCTTTGAGTAAACACCATTATTTCAGCTTTCTCAGAAAAAATATTATTTGAAAGAGGCACTTTCAAATCTTTATCAATTAAAACCCTGAGTGGATTTTTCCCTTTGCTTAAACGAACAGTTAATTCAGGATTATCGAGCAGTGCGGTATTTGTACCCACCAAAATAGCCCCCTCCTGCGCTCGCCAGGTGTGACTGATTTTATTGCTAGCATCATTTGTAATCCAATTTTCTTCTCTGGTAAAAGGCGGATTTTTCGCTATAAACCCATCTTTGGTTTGCGCCCATTTTAAAATAATGTACGGCCTTCTTTTTTCGTGATAAGTAAAAAAACGCTTATTGAGTTCTCTGCATTCTTCTTTTAAAACATCGGTTACAACCGTTATTCCTGCTTGGTTTAATTTTTCAATTCCTTTTCCTGCCACTAACGGATTAGTATCTAAGCAACCAATAACAACACGTTTAATTTTATGTTTAATAATTAAATCGCTGCAAGGGGGTGTTTTTCCGTGATGAGCGCATGGCTCAAGATTTACAAATAAAGTGCTTTCAGATAATAAGATTTTATCTTTTACACTGTTTATGGCATTCACTTCGGCATGTGCCCCACCATACTGCTCATGATAGCCCTCTCCTATTACTTTACCTTCATAAACAATAACGCAACCCACCATTGGGTTAGGCGCTACCTTGCCCAAGCCCTTTTCCGCCAGTAAAAGGCATTGTTTTAGATGGTGATTAAAGTCATTCATTAGAACAAAAAATAAGCCTTATATTTATCCGATAAAATTGCAATAAATTATGGAACTAAAACCCGAAATAGTTGAAAAAATAAAATTGCTCGATAAAAAATACGCTGCAATGGGTCAGGATTTGAATTCTTACCTCGAGGGTTTGCTTTATGCCGATTATCTTACCTACTGGAATTATATTCATTTAGATACCCTGTTATCGCTTCAAAGTCCTCTCACAAATATACCCGATGAGGAAATTTTCATTATGTATCATCAGGTAACAGAACTATATTTTAAACTGTGCATACACGAGTTTAAACAAATTTGTAACGAACCCAACCTCAAAGCCGATTTTCTTTTAATGCGCGTTAACCGTATTAACCGCTATTTTGATGCACTTACTTTAAGTTTTGATATTATGAGTGAGGGAATGGAGAAAGAACAATTCCTTAAATTTAGAATGAGTTTGTTGCCTGCCAGTGGTTTTCAGAGTGCACAATACCGCATGATTGAAGTTTACACAACTCCGTTTACTAATTTAATGCATAAAGATTTCAGAGGTAAATATGCGGAGGTTCCGGCTGATGCAGAAATTGAAAAAATGTTTGAACATATTTATTGGAAAGAAGGCGCGACCGAACTTGCCACCGGTAAAAAGACTTTAACACTTAGACAATTTGAAGAAAAATATGCACATCAAATAATTAAACTGGCTCAGGAGTACAAAACAAAAAATATCTGGATGCGCTTTAATCAACTTCCTGAAAGCGACCGCAAAAACCCTAAATTAATTGAGGCTTTTCAAAATTTAGATATTAATGTAAATGTTAACTGGCCGTTGGCACATTACAAAACTGCGGTAGCCTATCTGCATAAAAACCCGGATGATATTGCTGCAACGGGTGGTACAAACTGGCAAAAATATCTGCCTCCCCGCTTCCAAAAACGAATGTTCTTCCCTACCCTATGGACAGATGCCGAAAAAGAAGAATGGGGCAAACAATGGGTAAAGAAAAACGTGTTTAAGCAATAACACAATATTTTTACCTATCTTTCGTTCCTTACACGTGAAGAAATATTTATTCATTTTACCATTCATTTTCTTTCTGGGAAACGCCTTTTCTCAAATAGGCGGTACAAAAACTTTTGAATTTCTTAATTTACCGGCACCCGTGCCCCGTACTGTTGCTCTTGGCGGCAATACCATTGGAATAAAAGACGACGATATTGGTAACGCCCTTCAAAACCCCGCCTTACTTTCAAAACAAACAAGCGATGCGGGTTTTTTAAGTATAGCCAAATATATAGGCGACATCAAACATCAGTGTTTTGCTTATGCAAAGAGTTTTGATAAAATCGGACATTTTGCATTAGGAATTCAGTCTATAAATTACGCTACCATTGATCAAAGAGATGAGTATGGAAATGATTTAGGTACCATGAAAGCGAGTGATTATTGTTTTAACATTATGTATGCCCGCGATAAAGACTCCATGTTTACTTACGGTGTAAATTTAAAAACAATCTATTCTCAATACGGCCAATATAAATCGGTGGGTAATGCATTAGATATTGGATTTACCTATAGCAATCAGCGCAAACAAGCCACAGTTTCCGGATTAATAAAAAACATGGGTTACCAATGGAAATCCTATACCGGAGGGACAAAAGAAAAACTTCCTTTTAATGCTCAGATAGGAGCATCGTTTAAAGTTCCAAAAGCTCCTTTCAGATTAGTAGGCACCTACGATTATTTAAATACTTGGGATTTAACTTACACAGACCCAAACAATCCCCCTCCCACAGAAGACCCTTTTACGCACATACCCATAAAGCAACATCCGGTTAAAAAATACATGGATAAACTAGGGCGACATATTATTCCGGCAGTGGAAGTTATCCTGACTAAAAATTTAAATTTGCGCGTAGGCTATAATTATAAACGGAGAGAGGAAATGATATTAACCGATAAGCAAGGGTTAGCAGGATTTTCTTTTGGTGTAGGATTTAGAGTGACTTTCTTTCAATTTAGCTGGGCATACGCTCAATACACTCCGGGTTTTGGAACAAATTATTTTTCTATAAGCACAAAACGTTCTGAGTTTATGGATTATAAAAAACGCGTTAAAGAACGCAAAGAAGCAAGAGCTAAAGAGGCTTCTTAACAGTATTATATTATTTGTGTGAATCCCGAAAAACACCTGCTCAGCAAAACTTCTTTCTTAAAATCTGTGCAATGCCAAAAAGCATTTTTTCTCTATAAAAATCACTATAATTTAAAAGACCCGATTTCGGCCGAAAAGCAATCGGTTTTTAATCGCGGACATAAAGTTGGTGCACTTGCGCAAAGTCTTTTTCCCGGAGGAATTGATGTAAGTCCGACCCACGTTTTTAAATATGCTGAGTCAGTCGCAAAAACAAAAGAATTGATTGCGGCCGGACAGGAACTAATTTACGAAGCCGCTTTTATTTTTGACAGCACCTTAGTGGCGATGGATATTTTAGTGAAACGCGATGACAAATGGTTTGCTTACGAAGTAAAAAGCTCGTTAAAAATTAGTCAGGCATACGTAATGGATGCTTCCTTACAATATTATGTTATAAAAAATTCATTACCTGAGTTGGAAGATATTTCATTGGTTACATTGAACAATGAATATGTTTTAGGAGAGGAATTAAATCTTTCACAATTATTTAAAATTACTTCTGTAAAAAAAGATGCAGAGAAGAATACTGATTTTATACAACACCATATACAACAGGCAAAAGAAACACATGCAAAAGCAACTTTACCCGATGTAAAAATTGGAGAGCACTGTTTTTCTCCTTACGCCTGCGATTTTATGGGTATGTGCTGGAAACACATTCCTAAAAATAATATTTTTGAATTAGGTGCGATACAAAGAAAACAATTGCAATCTTGGTTTGAAGCGGGCTTTACTTCCATTAACGAAATTCCGAGGGAAGAATTAACAGGGAACTCCGGCAGAATGATTCAAGCCTTTAAAGACAATAAAGAAATTATTGAGGGAGAAAAAATTGCAGGCTTCTTTAAAACAATTACTTATCCTCTTGCCTTTTTAGATATGGAATTTTATACTCCTGCCATTCCTAAATATAAGGGCAGTAAACCGTTTGAGTTGAATCCGTTTTTGTTTTCGTGGCAAGTAGTAAAAAAAGAAAACGCAAAACCCGAAGAGTATTTTTTCTTTCACGAGGAAAACACACAGCCCGAAATACCTTTTATTGAAAGTTTAATTTTTCATGCAGAAAAAGTTAAAAGTATTTTGGTTTATGATACCGGACAAGAAAATCATGCGCTCAATAAAATTGTAAAGCAATATCCTCAATACAAAAAACAGGTTGAAGAAATTAAAAAAAAGTTTATTGATTTAGCTGATGTATTTATGAACTTGTGGTATTACCATCCCCAACAAAAATGTTCTTTATCGCAAAAGAAAATTTACAACAGTATTTTCGGGAAAGATGCTTATGCCGGATTACCAATAAATTCGGGTATGCTGGCTTCTTATCGTTATGATGATTATTTGAATGAGCCGGATATTTTTAAACAACAGGAAATAAAAACCAATTTAATTGAGTATTGTAACCGAGATACTCAGGTGATGTTAGAATTGTTTGCGTTTTTGAGAAGCAAAATAAGATAGCCACAGATTTCTCGGATTACGCAGATTGTATTTATCTGTGAAATCTGCGCAATCTGTGGCTTAAAAACCATAATCTATGAAAGTCATCTTATTAAAATTAGCCGCTTACAATGTTTGGGCAAATACAAAAATTATTAACTTGCTTAAAGCACAAGCACCACAATTAATAGAAAAAGAAATTGCATCGAGCTTCAATTCTATACATAAAACGCTAATACATATGGCCGATGCAGAATATGTATGGCATTGCCGATTAACAACTATTTCTTATACTGAAATACCAAGCAAAACAGAAAAACCAATTGATATTTTGAAAGAGACCAGTCAGAAAATGTTGGATTTAGTTCAATCTAAAGAAGATAATTATTTTAGTAAGAGCACCGCATACAAAAACATGAAGGGAGAAGATTTTACCAATGTAAACGACTCTATTCTTTTACACGTATTTAATCACGGCACTTTTCATCGTGGCCAAGTAATAAGCATGATGCGTAACGCCGGTTTTAAAGGCCATATAGAATCGACTGATTTTATTGCTTTTGAGCGGTTGTAAAATGCTGTATTTGCGTTAGGGATTGTAGCAGAAAGCCCACAGCGCAGCGAGGACTTGCAGCGGAAAGCCCGCCCGCAGGGAACGCCCAAAAACATCCCCCGTCCGAATAGTCTCGTAAACTCGACTGATTAAGGGACTTCCCCCTTCAAAGGGGGAAAGTGATTACTACTTACGGGCTTTGGTTCAGGAAGCGTCACAAAACTTAAAAACTTTGCACCTTTTCACCACCCCAACAAAACACAAAAAACTTCGCGCCTTTGCGTCTTAGCGGTGAAGAAAAAGGAGGTTGTCGGTACCCAAAAAAACCTTATTTTCGCAAGGATAAACAAACGAAACTATGAGCTACGATGTAATTGTTATAGGAAGCGGACCGGGCGGCTATGTGGCTGCCATACGTGCTTCTCAATTAGGTTTAAAAACCGCTATTGTTGAAAAAGAAAACCTGGGTGGCATTTGTCTTAACTGGGGTTGTATACCAACTAAAGCCCTTTTAAAAAGCGCGCAGGTGTTTGACTATTTAAATCACGCGAAAGAATACGGTATTAGTGCCGATAATATAAAAGCAGATTTTAACGCTGTTATAAAACGCAGCCGCGATGTAGCCGATGGCATGAGCAAAGGCATTCAGTTTTTAATGAAGAAAAATAAAATTGATGTCATCATGGGAACGGCCAAAGTAAAAGCCGGAAAAAAAATTGATGTAACAGGTGCAGATAAAAAAGTTACTACATACGACGCTAAACATATTATTATTGCAGTTGGTGCGCGTTCTCGTGCTTTGCCGAACTTACCGCAGGACGGTAAAAAAATTATTGGTTATCGCGAAGCAATGAATTTAGCAAAGCAACCTAAGAGTATGGTTGTGGTTGGTTCGGGTGCCATTGGTTCTGAGTTTGCGTATTTTTATGCAACACTTGGCACTAAAGTTACGATTGTAGAATTTTTACCAAATATAGTTCCGGTTGAAGACGAAGATGTATCTAAGCAATTAGAAAAATCTTTCAAGAAAATTGGCATGGAAGTTATGTGCGATGCTTCTGTTGAGAGCGTTGACACAAAAGGAGATTTTTGTAAAGTAAATATTAAAACTGCTGCCGGAAATAAATTTATAGACGCAGAAGTTGTTTTATCTGCCGTAGGCATACAATCTAACTTAGAAAATTTAGGGTTAGAAGATGTTGGAATTGTTACCGATAAAGGAAAAATTGTTACCGATAAATTTTATGCTACCAACGTACCGGGTTATTATGCCATTGGAGATTGCGTTGGCGGACAAGCATTAGCACACGTTGCAAGCGCGGAAGGGATTACTTGCGTTGAGAAAATTGCAGGTCAGCATGCAGAACCACTTAACTATAACAACATACCGGGCTGTACGTATTGTCAGCCGGAAGTTGCCTCTGTTGGTTACACAGAAAAAGCGGCGAAGGCTGCGGGCTACGAATTAAAGATTGGTAAATTTCCATTCTCTGCCAGTGGTAAAGCGAAGGCAGTTGGTGCTTCTGATGGATTTATAAAATTAATTTTTGATGCAAAGTACGGCGAGCTTTTAGGAGCACACATGATTGGTTATAATGTAACTGAACTTATTGCAGAGATTGTCGTTGCCCGTAAATTGGAAACAACCGGACACGAAATAATAAAAGCTGTTCATCCGCACCCAACTATGAGCGAAGCCATTATGGAAGCTGCCGCTGCTGCTTATGGGGAAGTGATACATCTTTAATCAGCATTTCGCATTATGGAACGCAGGCCCGATTCTCGGGCACGCAGTTTATTTATGATTTATGAGGATTTTTTTCGCTGTTTAAAATTATTAAAAAAAACAGCGATTATCATAAGCAAATCTGTGTTATCAGCGTTCCATTGTATTTAGATTTTTTATTTGAAAGCCAAATTCATTTCACTAAATTTGAGAATTGGAAACAATTTCTGCTATTCCCTCTCCCACTATTAAAGAAAGGATACTTTCTATAGATGTTATTCGCGGACTTGCCTTGATGGGCATCCTGCTAATTAATATTTGTTCTGCCGGATTGCCTGACGCATATGATAACGGAGCCATTTATTTTTTCAACTTAAATCATGCCGACTATTACAGCTGGTTTATAGTTGACTTATTTGCAGACGGTAAAATGCGTTGTCTTTTTTCTATGTTATTTGGCGCAGGAGTAATTTTATTTACTGCCAAGAGAGACGAACAAGGTTTACCTGTTGCCAGGCTTTATTACAGGCGTATGTTGTGGTTACTTGCTTTTGGAATCATTGATACTTACATCATTTTATTTTTAGGGGATATTTTAATGGAGTATGCCGCCGTTGGATTACTATTATTCTTCTTTCGGAAATTAAAACCAAAATATTTATTACTGGCTGCATTTTTATGTTTGGGGTTTCTTTCGTGGGATGCAGGAAAAAACTTTTTCAAATTCAAAGCCAAAAGAGAAGCATATCTTCAATGCAGACAACTAATCCGCGAAGGAAAAACTCCAGACTCTAGCCTAATTAAATTATCTAAGGAATGGGTAAAATTTAATGCGACACAACCACCATTTACAAAAGAGGGTGCAGAGCAAGTTAGAAAAACGGTACATGACGAAGTATTTAACAGGCGTCAAGGTTATGTAGATACATTTTTAACACAGGCCCCAATGGGTTTAGAAAATATACTTGGAGATTTTAGCGAAGGGTTTTGGGAAACATTAAGCGCAATGCTAATCGGGATGGCATTATTTAAAGGGAAATTTTTTTCGGGAGGGCTACGCAAAAAAGCATATTGGATTATCGCTGCAATTTGCCTTGGCATAGGCTTACCATTAGCATATGAGAGCACTTGGTTAATACATGCACATTCTGCTTTTTCTTATCCGAATTATATAGATACGCATAGTTTTAGTCCGCGCATGTACGAACAAGTACCACGCTTGTTTTTAGCAATAGGATATGCTTCTCTTTTAATTTTATGTTGCATTTCAGGTTGGTTTAAAAAAATCACCTACGCGCTATCCTGTGTTGGAAGAATGGCTTTTACAAATTATTTGACTCAGAATTTACTTTATACTTTTTTGTTTTTCGGGCACGGCTTAGCGATGTTTGCTTTATTTACACGAATGGAATTATATTATATTTTGCTTGTTATTTGGGCTCTTCAAATTACTTTTAGCATCATTTGGTTGCGCTATTACAAAATGGGCCCGCTTGAATGGCTGTGGCGTTCACTCACCTATAAAAAAATAATTTCAAACAGAATTAAAAATGAATAGAATATTACTTGTGCTTTTATCACTTTGTTTTATTGTTGGCTGTACCGATGATACAGAAACACCAGAGTCAAAAAAGAAACAAATTCTTTCTGGAAACAATGTTCCCGAAATAAATTTCACCATCGCAGAAACTTATCCGCACGATACATTATCTTTTACAGAGGGATTTTTATTTCACGAAGGGCAATTATTTGAAAGCACGGGCTCTCCCGATAATCTTCCTTATACAAAATCTGTTTTTGGTCCGGTTGATTTAAAGACGGGTAAAATTGATAAGAAAGCTGAGTTAGACAGAAAAATTTATTTCGGGGAAGGAATTGTATTTCTTAAAAATAAAATTTATCAACTTACTTATAAAAACCAAATTGGATTTATTTACGATGCGAAAACATTTAAAAAAATTGGTCAATTTAATTTTGCCAATAAAGAAGGATGGGGATTAACAACAGACGGAACAAACATCATTATGAGCGATGGTACAAATAATCTCACTTACGTTGACCCAAACACCATGAAAGTTATAAAAACACTTTCTGTCTCTGAAAACGGTTTTGCGGCCGATTATATTAATGAATTAGAATACATAAACGGTTTTATTTACGCTAATGTGTGGACCACTGACAAAATTGTAAAAATAGATCCCGCTACCGGAAAAATTATTGGCAAACTTGATTTTGTTTCTTTGCTGCATGAGGTAAAAAATAAATATTCCAATGCAACCGATCTGAACGGCATTGCTTTTGATTCTGTCTCCAATAAAATTTATGTTACCGGTAAATTATGGCCCAGCATTTACCGGATTGAGTTTGCACACTAATTAGATTGGCATCAACTAAAAGAATTAACCATCCCGACATTCGTCGGGACAGGCGCCGAGGCATAGATGGGATAACTGTTGAAAGGAAGGGATAGTTTCACATAGCACTCTGTAACAGAAAATTTATTTTTCTATACTTTCTTCACGATAAATAATGTCTATGTTTCGGAGCTTGTCCCGATGAAGGTCGGGGTGGTTAAAAAATGTTGCACGTAATAAGTTTTTTTAATTATCGTAGGTCTTACCGCGGAGAAAAACTTTATTAGAGCTGGTTTGGCTCTTATACCAAAGCGTGTTACCTTCCAGTTTAAACATAACTCTGTCGAAACCACTTAATTCATAAATATTGTCATTAAAGAAAGCCACCAATCCACCTTGTTGATTTATCCATGCCAGCGTATTGTTATCAAGCACATATTCATCAGGTTTATAATTTCCTAAAACGGTAATTTTTCCTTTATTAAATACTCTGAAATACCCTGGGGTGTAATAAACCAACATACTATCACTTATATCATATGAGTACTCGTAAGAAGAACACAGATCGTAATTTTTTCCTGCATAAAAAGCATGCAAACCATTCTGATCTTCATAAGCAACCATATCATCGCCGGTTTTATAAGTTTTTACCGGAAGCGTAGAAACGTTATAGGTATTACCTTTATAAAATACACTTAAACTATTTGCGAGTCCTGCTAAAAAAGCCACAATATTACTCCCCGTTTGATAATCTAAATCCATGCCCGGACTAAGATTAAATACTTTTTGTGTACCACCATTCCAAAAGACTTTAAACTCGCGTTGGTTGTTTACAAAAGCAAGTGTATTGTTAGATGCCTTGAAACTTACCAGCGGACTATTTATTACATTACTTTCAAGCGTAAACATATCATGATCGTAATACACATAAAAAGCTTTGTAGGTATTATCATAAAAACCAACCAAACTATCGCCTACCGAGTAATCTCCTGCATAAACCGAAAGCACTTTTGTTTTTCCTCTGTCAAAAACACGCAGTTGTCCGGCAATTACATAAAACAATATGTTATGCGTAACCTGATATTTATCTACATTACCTCCGTATAGTGTAATTACTTCTCCCTTATAATAGACTTTAAAATTTGAATTATAATCCTGGTAAGCAATACAAGCGCCGCCTACCTGAAAAGATTTTGGTAAATTATACTCTAACACGGTGGTGTTTCCGTTATCAAAAACATTAAAGTAGCCGCGCAAATCTGTATAAGCAGTTAAACTTTGCGAACTTAATTTGAGGGAAACAACGAAGAAAAGAAAAGCTAATTTTTTCATGAATAATTTATCCCTATAAATTTAAGAATTATTTGCTATAACCGTGCCAATTTTCACCGCAAAGGCGCAAAGATTTTTTTAATATTAATTTGAAAGATGTATTTTGTCCTCCCCCTGGGGAGGTGCCGCCTTTTCGGCGGACGGAGGGGGGTTAATGTTGTATAATGATTTTCTTAATAACCAAACCCTCGCTTGTTTTTACGCTTACGAAATAGATGCCGTTTTGTAGTATACTCACGTCGATAGTTTTCTCCCCTGTGGGGGAGATGCCGAAGGCAGAGGGGGCGATAATTTCCTCACCAATTAAATTTGTAATGCGTATTTCTACGTTTTTGTTTTGAGTTTCTATGTTCAGAATTCCTGAGGTTGGGTTGGGGTAAACTGTAATAGATGCATCATTTTGTTTTGAATATGAATTTATTGAATTAATTATTGATGAACATGTATAGGAAGTATCAAAACCTATATTATGAGAATATGTAATATCACCTGCATTTATACAAGGAGAAGAAGGACTTAATACAGGAGGAACACCTCCAACAAATAAAGGGTCTTGAGACATGTTGTAATAAGAATCTATTGGATTTCCTTGCGAATTTGTGCCAACAATTTGACCAATGCCGGTTATTTGAATATTACAATAATTTGACCCGGAATTATTCCAAACCAAATTATAAGAAAGGTTACTTATAGTATCATAAGAACTGTTCTGAGATATACCACACTGATTGTTAGTGAGAATATTGTTAATTATAGTTTCATTGCCATAAGATCCTCCAAAAGTGCCAACGCTTATTCCAGTAGTATTATTAGTGATGGTATTATTTGTCACAATAGGGCGAAGGGTATTATTTTCCCCAATTATAATACCAGTATTACAATTATGTATGTAATTGTTGCTTACTTCAGTTTGACCTATTTCAAGTTCTATACCAAATCCACGAGAAGATCCATTAATATTATAAATTATATTATTTTTCACTTGAATGGTGGAAAGGGGACGGATTCCATAGCCAAAACCATCATGAATCTTATTACATTCAATAGTCATAGGTGGATTATAAACACACCATATACCTATTGAAGAAAAAATGTAATTAAAATCGTGAATCCAATTTTTACTGATTACTGGAGAGGCGTATACGCAATAAATGCCGGTCTGATTAAAAAACCTTATTTCATTTTCCGTAATTATTGGACTGCATGGGCTATACATATAAAATCCATACGTAGAATATTCTAAAACGCAATGATTAAAAACTGTTCCTGAATTATAAATTTCAATTCGATTCCAATCTCCGGCGTTTTTATTTATGAGGTTAGACGTAAATAATATTGGATTAGCAACAGTTCCAACAGCTTTTAAAACTCCAGTATCAAGTATAGAATAGTTTCCATTAAACTTAATAATTGTTCCTGGTTGAATGGTTAAAGTATCTCCTAACCGCACAATAATGTCTCCATTAACTATATACGTATTATTATTTGTCCAATTACCCGAAACATTACCGCTAACATTAACTTGGTTACCGGGCAAAAGAGTATCATTGTTTAAAACAACTGTATTTGTCAAAACTACCGTATTGCCATTATTATAATTTGAGATAAGGTACCCCGATTTTGAAAAAACAACATCGTATACACCGCCTGTAATATTAATTGAATAAGTACCGGTTGGGGAAGTATATGTCGAATCAGTAACCGCTGTGTTTGGGTGAGCATTAAATTTTACTTTAATACCACTATGATTTGTTTGCCCAGATAGAAACGCGTTACCTGTTAACTGTGACTTAGCGCTGAAACAACAGATAGTTATAACAATGATAGAACAAAACTTTTTCATGATAACGGCCTTTGTAATGTAAATGTACAAAAAATAAACGCAAACAAAAAGCCCCCAACATTTCTGCTGAGGGCTTTTGTATTACTGTATTAAAGTCCTTCTCCTTTGGAGAAGGTGTCCGCCTTTTCGGCGGACGGATGAGGCTATGAAGCTTACGCCTCCTCCTCTACACTTTCTTCTTTAGAAGCCATTAACTGTTCGTACTCTTCTTTAGAGCCAACAATTAATTTATCGTACTGACGTATACCTGTACCGGCAGGAATTAAGTGACCCACAATAACGTTCTCTTTCAAGCCCATTAAGTAATCTACTTTTCCGTTCACCGCAGCTTCGTTAAGAACTTTTGTAGTTTCCTGGAACGATGCAGCAGATATCCAACTTGCAGTTTGTAAAGAGGCACGTGTGATACCTTGCAACACAGGGTTAGCTGTAGAAGGCACCGCATCTCTCGATTCAACTTGCTTATGGTCTTTACGTTTTAACGATGAGTTAATATCGCGCAGTTTACGTGATGAAAGAATTTGTCCGGCTTTTACTTCGGTAGAATCGCCGGGCTCAACAACTACTTTCATCCCAAACAAGCTGTCGTTTTCTTTCATGAAAACAATTTTGTTGATCATTTGTTTTTCCAAAAAGATAGTATCTCCCGGATCTTCAATTTCAACTTTACGCATCATTTGGCGAACGATAGTTTCAAAGTGTTTATCGTTTAGTTTTTGTCCTTGTAAACGGTAAACCTCTTGTATTTCATTCACAATATATTCTTGTACTGCGGTTGGGCCTTTGATAGCCAAGATATCGCCGGGACTGATAGAGCCATCCGACAATGAATCGCCAGCGCGTACAAAATCATTTTCCTGAACCAATATGTGTTTAGATAATGGAACTAAGTAAGTTCTGCGCTCGGCAGTTTTAGATTCGATAATAACCTCGCGGTTACCACGCTTAATTTTTCCGAAAGAAACGATACCGTCAATTTCAGAAACCACCGCGGGGTTACTTGGGTTACGTGCTTCAAATAATTCGGTAACACGTGGAAGTCCACCTGTAATATCACCTACTTTACCTGTAACACGAGGAATCTTAACTAATACTTTACCCGGTTCAATTTTCTCGTCGGCGTTAACCACAACGTGTGCACCAACGGGAATGTTATATGATTTTAAGATTTCACCTTTTTTACCGGCAATCTTAATCATAGGGCTCTTAGTTTTATCTCTACTTTCTGTAATTACTTTTTCTTTAAAGCCTGTTTGCTCATCGGCTTCTTCGCGATACGTTATACCTTCTTCGATGTGTTCGTATTCTACGGCACCACCAAATTCGGAAACGATAACAGCGTTGTAAGGATCCCAATCGCAAATTAATTGTCCGCGTTTAACTTTATCGCCCGGCTTAATGTATAATTGAGAACCGTAAGGAATATTACCTGTAGTAAGCGTAATACCTGTGTTAGCATCTGCAATACGTATTTCTGTAGAACGTCCGATAACAACAGTTACTTTTTGTCCGTCGGCGTTTACACGACCAACAGTACGCAACTCATCAATTTCTGCAATACCATCGTGCTTAGCTTCTAATTTAGAAGATGCTGCAATGTTACTTGCAGTACCACCCACGTGGAAGGTACGAAGCGTAAGCTGTGTACCCGGCTCACCAATTGATTGTGCTGCAATAACACCTACTGCTTCGCCTAATTGTACAAATTTACCGTTACCAAGGTTACGTCCGTAACACTTAGCGCAAACACCTTGTTTACTTTCGCAGGTTAGTACCGAACGAATTTCAACAGATTCTATTGGTGATTTTGCAATAGCTTCTGCAGTTTTTTCATCAATTAATTCTCCGCCTGTGCCAATTAAATCTCCTGTAATAGGATGATAAATATCTGCTAAGGCAACGCGACCTAAAACACGGTCGTATAAAGATTCTACAATCTCATCGTTATTTTTTAATGGAGCTGCAGTTAAACCACGTAATGTTCCGCAATCTGTTTCTGTGATAATAACATCTTGTGCAACGTCAACTAAACGACGGGTTAAGTAACCTGCATCGGCAGTTTTTAGTGCAGTATCGGCAAGACCTTTACGCGCACCGTGAGTAGAAATAAAGTACTCAAGAATTGATAATCCCTCACGGAAATTACTCAATACCGGGTTCTCGATGATCTCCGCTCCTTGTGCACCTGCTTTTTGCGGCTTGGCCATAAGACCACGCATACCGCTAAGCTGTTTAATTTGTTCTTTACTACCACGCGCACCCGAGTCAAGCATCATGTAAACAGAGTTGAAACCTTGTTTATCTGAACTCAAAGCATCAAGTACTTTTTTGGTAACTTTAGAGTTAGTGTGTGTCCAAACGTCAATGATTTGATTGTAACGCTCGTTGTTGGTGATAAAGCCCATGTTATAATTGGCCATTACCTCTTCAACTTGTCCGTGCGCATCATTGATTAATTTCATTTTATCGGGAGGTGTTTGAATATCTCCTAAGTTAAACGACAGACCACCGCGGAATGCTGTTTTGAAACCAAGTTCTTTAATATCATCAAGGAACTTAGCCGTTTTAGCCATACCGGTTTTCTTAATGATGGTACCGATAATATCGCGAAGTGATTTTTTAGTAAGAAGCTCATTGATATAACCTGCTTCTTTTGGAACAACTATGTTGAACATAACGCGTCCTACTGTTGTTTCAATTACTTTAGTAATTAAATTATCTCCGTCTAAGTGATTATCAACTCTCACTTTAATCATAGCGTGTAAACTAACGCGCTCTTCATTGTAAGCAATGATAACCTCATCGGGCGAGTAAAAAGTCATTCCTTCACCTTTTACTACATCGCCTTTAATATTCTTTTTGCCTTTAGTTAAATAATATAAACCAAGCACCATGTCTTGTGACGGTACAGCAATTGGCGCACCGTTAGACGGGTTAAGAATGTTGTGCGAAGCAAGCATTAGCATTTGTGCTTCCAATATAGCTGCATGTCCTAATGGAACGTGCACCGCCATTTGGTCACCGTCAAAGTCAGCGTTAAACGCAGTACAAACTAATGGGTGAAGTTGAATTGCTTTTCCTTCTATTAATTTTGGTTGGAAAGATTGAATACCTAATCTGTGAAGTGTTGGAGCTCGGTTTAACAGAACCGGATGCCCTTTTAAAACGTTCTCTAAAATATCCCAAACGATAGCTTCTTTTCTTTCAACTAATTTTTTTGCAGATTTTACGGTTTTTACCACACCACGCTCAAGCATTTTGCGAATGATAAATGGCTTGAATAACTCTGCAGCCATTTCTTTTGGTAAACCGCACTCGTGTAATTTTAATTCAGGACCTACAACAATTACCGAACGTGCAGAGTAGTCAACACGTTTACCAAGTAAGTTTTGACGGAACCTTCCTTGTTTTCCTTTTAATGAATCGGATAATGATTTAAGTGCGCGGTTGCTTTCAGTTTTAACGGCATTTGCTTTACGCGAGTTGTCAAACAATGAGTCAACCGACTCTTGTAACATACGTTTTTCGTTACGTAAGATTACATCCGGAGCTTTAATCTCGATTAGACGCTTTAAACGGTTGTTACGAATAATAACACGACGGTAAAGGTCATTTAAATCTGAAGTAGCAAAACGACCGCCATCTAATGGAACAAGAGGACGTAATTCCGGCGGAATAATAGGAACAACTTTAATGATCATCCACTCAGGGTGATTAACAACGTTTAAGTTTGCATGCCTAAAGGCTTCAATTACCTGAAGACGTTTAAGTGCCTCATTTTTACGTTGCTGAGATGTTTCCGTATTTGCTTTGTGACGCAATTCAAAAGAAAGAGCATCAAGGTCTATACGTTGTAATAAATCGTATAATGCTTCGCCACCCATTTTAGCGATGAATTTATTAGGATCGTTATCATCTAATAAATGATTTTCTTTAGGAAGGTTATCGTAAATGTTCAGATACTCTTCTTCAGTTAAGAAATCCATGTAATTAGTACCGTTTGCTGCTGCAATACCTGCGTTGATTACTACATAGCGTTCGTAGTAAACAATCATTTCAAGTTTTTTTGTTGGTAAACCTAACAGGTAACCTATTTTGCTTGGCAGTGAACGGAAGTACCAGATGTGAGCCACCGGAACAACAAGGTTGATATGCCCCATACGTTCGCGACGAACTTTTTTCTCTGTAACCTCAACACCGCAACGATCGCAAATAATGCCCTTGTAACGTATGCGTTTGTATTTACCGCAATGACATTCGTAATCCTTAACCGGACCGAATATACGCTCGCAGAACAAACCATCACGCTCAGGCTTATAGGTTCTGTAATTTATTGTTTCGGGCTTAAGCACTTCTCCGCTTGAACGATTTAATATCGCTTCGGGCGAGGCAAGGCTTATAGTTACCTTAGTAAAGTTTGATTTTAATTTTGTTTCTTTTCTGAAAGCCATGTTTTTATTTTGTTTTATTATAACTACTCTTTACAATCGTCAAACCAGATTGTTTACCTCACTATAACTAATCTTTTATTTACAATACCTTCACTGCTTGTCAAACTAATTGTATAAATACCTTCATTTAAACTACTTGCATTAATATTTGTTTTATCACTGATATTCTCGCATAAAACCATTTTACCGCTAACATCAAACACGCGCATTAATTGTTTTTGCGCGCTATTTGTTTCTACAACAAACACACCGTTGTTAGGGTTAGGGTAAACATGTAAAGTTGAACTCAAATTATTTAGTTGATTAATACCTACTGCACAATTAACATTTACAGCAGCAGTGGCTGTATTCTTACAGCCGTTAGCATCTGTTCCTGTTACTAAATAAATACTGGTAAAAGTAGGCTTTACCAACACTGTATCATTATTACCTGTTGCCGTGCTGCTCCATGTATAAGTAGTTGCGCCCGTTGCAATAACCCAAGTGCTGTCTCCTGCACATATTGTATCTCTTACAGGGGTTGCCATAACCATTGGCAGCGGACTTAAAGTAAGCGTTTTTACTGATTTGTTTACACATCCATTTGCATCTGTTCCTGAAACAGTATAAGTTGAAGTAACGGTTGGAGTAAACGAAGTGCCAATAGTTACTCCGCCTGTAGAAGTATACGTAGTTGCTCCGCTTGCATTAATCGTGCAATTATTACCGACGCAAACCGGGTTAGAAGTAGGTGTTACTGTTATTGTTGGCAAAGCATTTACTGTAATAGTTTTAGTAGCTTTATTGGTACAGCCATTCGTGTCTGTAGCGGTTACAGTATATGTTTTTGTAGATGCAGGAATAAATCCAACTCCGTTGACTACAACACTATTTGTCGTATAAGTAGGTACCCAAACATAAGTAACTGCTCCGCTGGCTGTTAAAGTATCGCTTTTCCCTGGGCATACTACTATAGCACTTGCTACAACTGTAATAGTTGGAAGAGGGGCGCTTAAAAAGACAGACACATTACTTGTGCCAAAATTAGCCGTAGCTAAATCAAGTTTACCATCTCCATTAAAATCTGCATTAATTATTGAATTTGGGCCTGAACCTAAAGTTAAAGCAAAAATTCCTGCAGAAACAAAGGTGCCGGTACCTGAACCCAATAATATATTTACGTTATCCAACCCATCATCAGCAACAGCTAAATCAAGTTTGCCGTCTGCATTAAAATCTCCAATGGTTATTCCACTTGGACTAGCACTTACTCCAACAGAAACAGGCGGTGACAGAACTTTAAAACTATCTACAGTTAAAACTCCTGTTTTTCCCAATAAAATAGTCACAGTATTTGACGCTGTATTAGTGGTTGCTAAGTCTAATTTTCCATCTCCATCTAAATCTCCTGCCATAATAGTAAAAGGAGCAGAACCTCCTGTTAAATAATTATTTAGTGCGCTAAAACTACCAGTACCTGTACCACGTAAGACCGATATACTGCTTGAACCGTAATTAGCCGTAGCCAAATCAGCTTTACCATCTCCATCAAAATCTCCGGTAGTAATAGAATGCGGAGTAGGGTTATTAGAACTAGTACCCACTGTAAAACTTGTAGCAGCGCCAAAATTTCCGGCTCCATCGCCTAATAAAACAGATACATTGTTTGAAGTGAAATTAGCTGTAGCTAAGTCTTTAAAACCATCACCGTTAAAATCAGCTCCCGTAACCGAAACAGGGCCTGTTCCTACTGAAAAGTTAACAGCAGCGCCAAAACCGCCCGAACCGTTACCAATCATTACAGATACATTATCTGAACCATGATTAGCGGCCGCTAAATCAGCTTTACCATCTCCGTTAAAATCTGCGCTATATAACGAGTAAGGGCCACTTCCTACATTAAAATTAGTGGCGGCACCAAAACTGCCTGCGCCATTGCCAATTAATACTGAAATATTACCAGACCCATTGTTAGCTACTGCTAAATCTGCAAATCCGTCGGCATTAAAATCTGCATTTATAACTGAAGCCGCACCGTTAACTACCGCAAAGTTAGTAGCCTGGCTAAAACATACTTGTGCGTTTATTTGCTTAACACCAAAAAGTAAAGCTATAATTACGAGTTTTTTCATATTATTATTTTTCGTTTTTATTTTTCAATTCTTTACCAAAATATATAATAAATCTTTAAAATCAATATTAGTTGATTATCCTCAACTGCATTACGGACAAGGACTGTTTGCCCTTGCCACGTAAAACAATTTTGTTAAAATTAAATTTCATATTAATTCTTTAAATTATTAATCAAGAGTTACCTCTAAACCTAAGCCTCTTAATTCATGCAACAATACATTGAATGATTCAGGGATGCCCGGTGTACCGAGATTCTCACCTTTAACGATGGCTTCATAAGCTTTTGCGCGGCCCATAACATCATCAGATTTAATAGTGAGTAACTCTTGCAGGATATTGGCTGCGCCGTATGCTTCAAGTGCCCAAACCTCCATCTCACCAAAACGCTGACCACCAAACTGCGCTTTACCGCCCAATGGTTGTTGCGTGATAAGAGAGTATGGCCCGATTGAACGTGCGTGCATTTTATCGTCAACCATGTGGTGTAGTTTAATCATGTAAATGATACCTACAGTACCTTGTTGATCAAAACGCTCACCTGTTCCGCCATCATACAAATATGTTTTACCATATTGTGGGATTTTAGCGTCAACGCAATATTTATCTAAATCTTCTAAACTTGCACCATCAAAAATAGGAGTAGCAAATTTTACACCTAATTTCTGACCTGCCCAAGCTAACACGGTTTCATAAATCTGACCGATGTTCATACGAGAAGGTACACCAAGTGGATTAAGAACGATATCAACCGGCGATCCGTCTTCTAAGAAAGGCATATCTTCTTCCTTAACAATACGGGCTACAACACCTTTGTTACCGTGACGTCCGGCTAATTTATCGCCTACTTTTAACTTACGTTTAGAAGCGATGTAAACTTTTGCCATTTGTACGATACCTGCAGGTAATTCGTCGCCTACCATAACCTGAAATTTCTCACGCTTGTGCTTACCCATTAAATCGTTGTAACGAATCATGAAGTTGTGCAGTAAACGGCGAATTTGATTATTTACGTCTTTATCGGTAGTCCAATTATCAGGATTTACCTCTGTATAATCTAATTTTTCTAAAGCTTTTTGTGTGAACTTGGTTCCCTTGGCGATAGTCTCTTCTTTTAAGTGGTTTAATACACCTTGCGATGTTTTACCATTTACAATAGAAAATAATTTATCAACCAATTGGCCTTTTGTTTCAGCAACTGCTTTTTCGTATTCTTTATCTAGTTTTTCAACCAGTGCTTTTTCTTCAACTTTCGCTTTTTTATCTTTTATAGCGCGAGAGTATAAACGTTTATCGATAACGATACCGCGAGTTGATGGAGGAACGCGTAAAGAAGCATCTTTTACATCACCTGCTTTGTCGCCAAAGATGGCGCGTAAAAGTTTTTCTTCAGGCGAAGGATCTGATTCTCCTTTCGGAGTAATTTTTCCGATAAGAATATCGCCTTCTTTTACTTCTGCACCAATACGAATCATTCCGTGCTCATCTAAATCACGTGTAGCATCTTCGCTTACGTTAGGGATATCGGGAGTAAGCTCTTCCATACCGCGTTTTGTATCGCGAACTTCTAAGCTGTATTCATCAACGTGAAGTGAAGTAAAGATATCATCACGAACAATTTTTTCGCTGATAACGATGGCATCCTCAAAGTTGTAACCTTTCCATGGCATGAAAGCCACTTTTAAGTTAACACCAAGAGCAAGCTCTCCTCCTTCTGTAGCGTATCCTTCGCAAAGAACTTGTCCTTTATGAACCTTCTCGCCCTTTTTAACGATTGGATTTAGATTGATACAAGTACTTTGGTTAGTTTTTTTGAATTTAGTTAAACCATACGATCTAACATCGCCTTCAAAACTTACCAGTTTCTCTTCTGCGTTGCGGTTGTAACGAATTACAATTTCATTTGCATCAACGTATTCAACAACTCCGTCTCCTTCTGCATTAATCAATACGCGGGAATCTTTAGCAACACGTGCTTCGATACCTGTACCAACAATTGGAGCTTGTGCACGCATAAGTGGAACGGCCTGACGTTGCATGTTAGAGCCCATCAGTGCACGGTTGGCATCATCATGCTCAAGGAAAGGAATCAAGTTTGCAGCAACTGATGCAATCTGGTTAGGAGCCACGTCCATTAACTGAACTTTATCGGGATCAACTAACGGGAAATCGCTTTCGTTACGGCATTTTACTTTTCCTTTGGCAAAGTTTCCTTTGTCATCCATTGCCTGACCTGCTTGCGCGATGGTTTTTAAATCTTCTTCTTCTGCGCTGAGGTAAGTTATTGCTTTATTCAAATCAACTTTACCATCGTTAACCATACGATAAGGAGTTTCGATAAATCCTAAACGGTTAACTTTAGCATATACACAAAGTGAGGAGATAAGACCAATGTTTGGTCCCTCAGGAGTTTCAATAGTACACAAACGACCGTAGTGCGTATAGTGTACGTCACGAACCTCAAAACCTGCACGCTCACGAGATAAACCTCCTGGACCCAGTGCCGAGAGGCGTCGTTTATGCGTAATCTCAGATAATGGATTGGTTTGATCCATAAACTGAGAAAGCTGGTTAGTACCAAAGAACGAATTTATAACAGATGATAATGTTTTAGCATTGATCAAATCGATTGGTGTAAACACCTCGTTATCGCGAACGTTCATACGCTCACGGATTGTACGAGCCATACGAGCTAAACCTACTCCAAATTGAGAGTAAAGTTGCTCGCCCACTGTACGTACACGACGATTTGACAAGTGATCGATATCATCAACATCAGTTTTTGAGTTGATAAGTTCGATAAGATATTTTATGATCAGGATGATATCCTCCTTTGTAAGAACACGAATGTTCATTGGAGTTTCGATGCCTAATTTTTTGTTGATACGGAAACGACCAACTTCTCCTAAGTCATAACGCTTATCAGAGAAGAATAATTTGTCGATAACACCACGCGCAGTTTCTTCATCAGGTGGCTCAGCGTTACGTAACAAACGATAAATATGCTCGATAGCTTCTTTCTCGGAGTTAGTAGGATCTTTTTGTAATGTGTTGTAGATAATAGCGTAATCGGATGTGTTGGCATCCTGCTTGTGTAAAATTATATCTTTAACACCGGCATCAACAATCATGTCGATGTGCGCATCTTCTAAAATGGTTTCGCGCTCAATAAGCACTTCGTTACGTTCGATAGAAACTACCTCTCCGGTATCTTCATCTACGAAATCTTCCACCCATGATTTTAGAACACGTGCAGCCAATTTACGACCTACTTCGCGTTTTAATCCGGCTTTGCTGACTTTTACTTCGTCTGCCAAACCGAAAATTTCAAGGATTTGCTTATCACTTTCAAAACCAATAGAACGTAATAACGTTGTTACCGGTAATTTTTTCTTACGATCGATGTATGCATACATCACGTTATTGATGTCAGTAGCAAACTCAATCCATGCCCCTTTAAAAGGAATTACACGGGCAGAGTAAAGCTTCGTACCGTTAGCATGGCGACTTTGTCCGAAGAACACGCCCGGCGAACGGTGTAACTGAGATACAATAACACGCTCGGCTCCGTTAATAACGAATGAACCGCGTGGTGTCATGTATGGAATGGTTCCTAAGTACACATCCTGCACAATGGTTTCAAAATCTTCGTGCTCGGGGTCTGTACAATACAGCTTTAATTTTGCCTTTAACGGCACGCTGTAGGTTAATCCGCGTTCTACGCATTCTTCAATGGCGTAACGTGGCGGATCAATAAAATAATCTAAAAACTCAAGCACAAACTGGTTGCGCGCATCAGATATAGGGTAATTTTCAGAGAAAACTTTGTACAAGCCTTCCTGATTACGATTATCTGAAGTAGTTTCTAATTGAAAAAAATCTTTAAATGATTGAATTTGGATATCAAGCAAATCCGGGTAATCAACCGCGAATTTGATTTTGGAGAAATTTATTCTCGCTGATTTTTTTGTTGTAGCCAAAGCTTAATTAAGATTTTTAAGTGATTAATAAAAAGAACTGCAATTAGATTTGAGATATTAGTATTGAGTATTGAGACAATACAGTCTCTTTACTCAATACTAAATACTCAGTACTCAATACCAAATTACTTAACTTCTACTTTTGCACCGGCTTCTTCTAGAGCTTTCTTCATAGACTCAGCCTCTTCTTTTGCAATACCTTCTTTGATGGCTTTAGGAGCTCCATCAACAAGATCTTTAGCTTCTTTTAAACCAAGACCTGTAAGATCTTTAACGATTTTTACAACACCTAATTTAGCGGCCCCTGCTTCAAGCAAAATAACATCGAATGCTGTTTTTGCTGCTGCGGCTTCTCCACCACCGCCACCTGATACAACAACTGCTGCTGCAGCCGGTTCGATGCCATATTGGTCTTTTAGCACTGTTGCTAATTCTTGTACTTCTTTTACGGTTAAGTTTACTAACGTTTCCGCTATTGCTTTTACGTCTGCCATTTTATTTTATTTTTAAATTGTTCAACATTAATTAATTTTTATTTTTCTTCTTCTTACAGTATTAAGCTGCTGCGCCTGTGTTCTCTTTTTTGTTTTCTAAACCGGAGATTACGCGGCGTATTGGAGATTGCAGTAAAGAAACCACATCTGCGATAAGCTCGTTCTTTGACTTCATTGCAGCCAAAGCATCAAGATTTGTATCGCCTAAATAAATTCCTTCTTCTACAAACGCACCTTTTAACAGAGGCTTATCATTACCCTTCTTGCGAAAATCTTTGATGACTTTTGCAGGAGCGTTAGCCGTTTCGGCCATCATTAGGGCAGTATTTCCTTTCAGCGCAGGTACAAGTTCAGCCAAACGACTGTCTTTTGCCTGCTCTAATGCTTTTTTAAGCAAAGAGTTTTTTACAACCTGAATAGAAACCTTTTTATCAAAGCAAGCTCTTCTTAATTGGTTTACTTTTTCTACTGTTAAAGAAGAACAGTCAGCCAGGTAGATTTTTGTGTTAGCGTTAAGCTTCTCTACAAGGGTGGCTATTACTTTTGTTTTGTCTTCTTTTTTCATTGTTCTAATTAGTTAAAGGATTTAGTATCTATTGCAATACCCGGACTCATAGTGCTGCTCATACATACACTACGTACGTAAGAACCTTTTGCCGATGAAGGCTTAAGTTTTACGATAGTGTTAAGCAACTCATTTGCGTTATCCGCGATTTTAGCTGCATCGAAAGATGCTTTGCCAACCGATGCGTGAATGATACCTGCTTTATCTACTTTAAAATCGATCTTTCCGCCCTTAGAATCAGTTACTGCTTTTCCTATTTCCATAGTTACAGTACCTGTTTTAGGGTTAGGCATTAAACCGCGAGGACCTAACACACGACCTAAAGCACCCAGCTTACCCATTACCTGGGGAACTGTGATGATTACGTCGATATCTGTCCAACCGCCTTTAATTTTCTCAATGTATTCATCGAGTCCAACATAATCCGCGCCGGCTGCTTTTGCTTCCGCCTCTTTTTCAGGGGGAACAAGTGCTAATACACGAACAGTTTTACCTGTACCGTGCGGTAAGCTAACAGTGCCACGAACCATTTGGTTTGCCTTACGAGGGTCAACACCTAAACGGATAGCTAAATCAACTGACGAATCAAACTTAACTGTTGTAATTTCTTTCACCAGTTTTGATGCGTCTGCTACCGAATAAGTTTTTTCCTGATCGAACTTCGATAGAGCTGTTTTTCTTTTTTTCGAAATTCTTGCCATTTTTTTATTCTTTAATTGTTATTAAAAGGAGATGTGCCTGTAACGTTTACACCCATACTGCGTGCGGTTCCTGCAACCATTTTCATTGCTGATTCGATTGTAAAACAATTCATGTCAACAATTTTATCTTCGGCAATTTTGCGTACTTGATCCCAAGTAACATTACCTACTTTTTTACGGTTGCTTTCGCCTGAACCTTTAGCTATTTTACCCAATTCCATAATCTGCGCTGCAACGGGTGTACGTTTGATAATAAAATCGAACGATTTATCGTTGTAAACGTTAATGATAACGGGTAATAATTTGCCGGCGGCTTCTTGCGTACGAGCATTAAACTGTTTGCAAAACTCCATGATATTAACACCTTTGGCTCCAAGTGCTGGACCAATAGGTGGCGAAGGGTTTGCTGCCCCTCCTTTAATTTGTAGTTTTACAATTGCTGATAACTCTTTTGCCATTTTTTGTTTTTTTTAATTGAGCCTTTTGGTGTTGATTAGCAGAGTTGGAAGCAGCAAATGTGCCACTGAAAATCTCGCCATCCGGCTTTTGTTGTTGTTTATTCTCGCTCTACTTCTCCAAAACCAAGTTCTACAGGAGTTTTGCGTCCGAATATTTTTACGGTTACTTTTATTTTCTTTTTCTCTTCGTTTATTTCTTCAATAACACCATTAAATCCGTTGAAAGGGCCGTTAATTACTTTAACCGATTCTCCAACCAAATAAGATACACTCATTGTGCCTTCTGCTTCAGAAAGTTCATCTACTTTACCAAGAATACGATTTACTTCAGCTAAACGCATAGGTACAGGTGCACCCCCTTTTGTTTCGCCTAAAAAACCAATAACACCCGGTAAATTTTTTATCATGTGAGGAATTTCTCCAACCAAAGCTGCTTCAAGTAATACGTAGCCCGGGTAAAAAGATCTTTCTTTCGCAACTTTTTTACCGTTACGAACCTGAATAATTTTTTCGGTGGGAATTAAAACCTGCACAATGTAATCGGCCAACTTTAAACGGTTAACCTCTACTTCAATGTACTGCTTTACCTTTTTCTCTTGCCCACTGATAGCGCGCACCACATACCACTTGCGTACTAGTTCTTTGGTTTTTGTTTGTTTTACCTGTTCAGTCATTTAAAAATTATAAATTGTTTAATAACTGGTAAGCAAGCTCCATTAATTTCTTAAAGCTGCTATCCATTGCAAAAACCAGCAATGCAATAATTACTGCTGCTGCTAACACAACCATGGCGCTTTCCTGTAACTCTTGCCAAGTTGGCCAAGATGTTTTTTGAACCAGCTCTGTGGTTGTTTCTTGAAAGTATGTTCTTATTTTGCTCATAGTTAATTTCTCTTGCACGGGCGGAGAGATTCGAACTCCCATCAACGGTTTTGGAGACCGCTATTCTACCATTGAACTACGCCCGTAAACCGTTACCCTTTTTAAACGGCAAAATGGCAAGAGCAATTTGCCCTGCCATTTAACCGATTAAATTGTGTAATTATTTTATAATTTCAGTTACCTGACCAGCACCTACGGTACGACCACCCTCGCGGATAGCGAAACGTAAACCTTTGTCCATTGCAACCGGAACAATTAATTTAACAGTAATTGTAACGTTATCACCCGGCATAACCATCTCGCGGCCTGCTTCCAAATCAATTTCACCAGTTACATCAGTTGTACGCATGTAAAACTGAGGGCGATATTTGTTATGGAATGGCGTGTGACGACCACCTTCTTCATTTTTCAAAATATACACTTCAGCTTTAAACTCAGTGTGAGGTGTAATAGAACCTGGTTTTGCAATTACCATACCACGACGGATATCTTTTTTATCGATACCACGTAATAAAATACCTACGTTATCTCCAGCTTCACCAGTATCAAGGATTTTACGGAACATCTCAACCCCTGTGCAAGTTGATTTCAATTTCGTTTCTTGCATACCAATAATTTCAACCTCTTCACCTGTGTTAACTACACCTGATTCGATTTTACCAGTAGCAACTGTACCACGACCAGTAATAGTAAACACGTCTTCAACTGGCATTAAGAATGGTTTTTCTTTATCACGAACCGGAGTTGGGATATAAGTATCAACTGCATCCATTAATTCCATAATTTTTGGAGTCCATTTTGGATCTTTGTTTAATCCACCTAATGCAGAACCACGGATAATTGGAGTGTTATCGCCATCAAATTTATAGAAAGTCAATAATTCACGAATTTCCATTTCAACAAGGTCTAATAATTCAGGATCTTCAACCATGTCAACTTTATTCATAAACACAACGATACGAGGTACACCAACCTGACGTGCAAGTAGGATATGCTCGCGTGTTTGAGGCATAGGGCCATCAGTAGCAGCTACAACTAAAATAGCGCCATCCATCTGAGCAGCACCAGTAACCATGTTTTTTACATAATCCGCGTGACCTGGGCAATCAACGTGTGCATAGTGACGTAATGCAGTTTCATATTCAACGTGTGAAGTATTAATTGTAATACCACGCTCTTTTTCTTCAGGCGCGTTATCAATTGAGGAAAAGTCTCTTACTGCCGCCCAACCTTTTTCAGCTAAAACAGCAGTAATGCCAGCGGTTAATGTAGTTTTACCATGATCTACGTGACCTATAGTTCCAACATTTACGTGGGGTTTGTTACGTTCGAATTTTTCTTTAGCCATTTTTTTTGTTTTTTGATTTGTTTATTTTATTTATTACCTATTTTATTTTAATACTACTATAGAGCTGTTGAGCAGGATTGAACTGCCGACCTCTTCCTTACCAAGGAAGTGCTCTACCACTGAGCTACAACAGCTAGTGAGGCTGCATTGCTACTTTTTGGAGCGGAAGACGGGTCTCGAACCCGCAACCTCCAGCTTGGAAGGCTGGAGCTCTACCAATTGAGCTACTTCCGCTTGCAATTGTTGACTTATTGAATTTTAGATTTGTAATTAATTCTACAATTCAAAAAATGTCTAATTCAGCAATTGACCTGAGTGGGGTAAGATGGATTCGAACCACCGAAGACGAAGTCAGCAGATTTACAGTCTGCCCCATTTGGCCACTCTGGTATTACCCCGCACAAGAGCCGAAAACTGGAATCGAACCAGCGACCTACTGATTACAAGTCAGTTGCTCTACCAGCTGAGCTATTTCGGCATTTTTGGTGTGTCTTTTACAAAGAACGTAACTTTCCCTCAAAAAAGGAGTGCAAATGTAGGCATAATATTTGATTGCATCAAAAAATATTTAAAAAAAACACTAAAAATTGTGTTTTTTTTTCTCCAAGTAATTTTGAAGTAATAAAACGGCACTTAGCATATCTATTGTTTCTTTATTCTGACGTTGCTTTTTTGTTGTGCCAGCCGCTATCATGGCTTGTTGAGACATAACGGATGTAAATCGTTCATCCAGCATTTCTACTTTTAAATGCGGATATTTTTCTTTTAATTTTCTCGTAAAACCAACCACATGTTGAGCGCTATCAGATGGTGTGTTGTCCAATCTTTTAGGATTTCCTATTACCACACATTCCACAGGCTCTTTTTTAAAATAATCTTCCAAAAAAGTAAAAAGTGTTTGTGTATGAATGGTAGTAAGGCCTGTAGCTATAATTTGCAGAGTATCTGTTACCGCAATGCCGGTGCGCTTAGTGCCATAATCTATAGAAAGTATACGTGCCAATTTAATTCATAGAAGCCTGTACAAAGGCTACAAATAAAGGATGTGGCTTCTCTACCGTGCTTTTGTATTCAGGATGAAACTGCACTCCAATAAAGAAAGGGTGTTTTTTAAGCTCTATTATTTCTACCAAACCTGCAGCCGGATTAACTCCTGAAAGCACCATTCCTGCTGCTTCAAACTGTTTAGTGTACTCATTATTAAATTCGTAACGATGGCGGTGGCGCTCAGTAATATCAGATTCGTGATAGATTTTTGAGGCTAAAGTACCCTCTTCTACATGGCATGGATATGCTCCTAAACGCATGGTACCACCCATATGAGAGATGTTTTTTTGTGCTTCTAATAAGTCAATAACCGGACTGCTTGTAGCAGGGTTCATCTCTCTACTGTGCGCATCTTTTAAACCTAATACATTACGCGCAAACTCAATTACAGCACACTGCATGCCCAAACAAATGCCCAAAAAAGGAATGTTGTTTTCTCTGGCGTGTTTAATAGTTAATATTTTTCCTTCTATGCCACGACTTCCAAAGCCCGGTGCTACTAAAATACCTTTAAGGCCTTTTAATTTTTCCGCAATGTTTTCTTCATTCAAATTCTCCGAGTGAATCCACTCTACCACCACTTTGCATTCGTTTACAGCACCTGCATGTACAAAGGCTTCTGAGATTGATTTGTATGAATCTTTCAACTCAACATACTTACCAATTAAACCAATTTTTATTTCTTTTTTAGGATGATGCAGTTTATGTAAAAATTGTTTCCATTGGGTTAAATCAGCTTGTGTAGTTGCATTATCTAATCCCAATTTTTTTAAAACAATAGCATCTAAATGTTCTTTTTCCATTAGCAATGGTACTTCGTAAATGCTTGATGCATCGCGGGCTTCAATTACTGCATCAACCTCAACATTACAAAATAGAGCCAGTTTTCTACGGATATCTTTATTAAGCGCATGCTCTGCACGGCAAACCAATACATCGGGCTGCACACCACTTTCTAACAAAAGTTTTACTGAGTGTTGTGTAGGTTTTGTTTTCAACTCGCCCGTAGTAGATAAATATGGTAGCAATGTTAAATGCACTACCATACAGCTATGTCCAAGCTCCCATTTTAATTGTCTAACAGCTTCTATATAGGGTAAAGATTCAATATCACCAACCGTTCCGCCAATTTCAGTAATTACAAATTGAAACTGACCTGTTTTACCAAGTTCTTTAATACGGTTTTTTATCTCGTCGGTTATATGTGGAATTACCTGTACCGTTTTTCCAAGATAATCTCCTCTACGTTCCTTTTCAATTACATTTTGGTAAATTCTGCCTGTGGTAACATTATTTGCACGAGATGTTGGCACGTTTAAAAAACGCTCGTAATGTCCTAAATCTAAATCGGTTTCAGCACCATCATCAGTAACGTAGCATTCGCCATGTTCATATGGGTTAAGTGTCCCAGGGTCAACATTTATATAGGGGTCAAGCTTTTGAATGGTAGCTGTATAGCCGCGTGCCTGAAGTAATTTTGCTAAAGATGCTGAGATGATTCCTTTACCAAGTGAGGAGGTTACACCACCGGTAACAAAAATAAATTTAGTGTTGTTTTGCATAACAGTTTTTTAAAAACTGTGTGCAAAGATAGGTTTTTTGTGCACGTAGAACTTGCTAATTGTACAATTGTTTAAAGAATTGGAAAAGAAATTGACCGGAAAAGCTTGTCGATTAAAAATCAAACTTATAGCCCACTCCCTTTATGGTTTTGATATAATCGTCGCCCAGTTTTTCGCGCAGTTTTCGTACGTGTACATCAATTGTTCTATCGCCCAC
>OLKW01000245.1_pt1 | contig 75188 bp, 61 predicted proteins | sample 1604351 | NCBI WGS metagenome assembly OLKW01 (sample SAMEA104055714, study PRJEB20765) | soil metagenome | isolation source: soil
GCATTAATGCAGTAAAAGGTTTTGAATATGGTGCAGGGTTTAATTCGGCAAATTACAAAGGTTCGGAAATGAACGATATTTTTCTACCTCCCCTCTCTGGTGGAGAGGTATCGGGGGTGAGGTTAAAAACAAATCACTCGGGCGGAATACAAGGTGGGATTAGTAACGGAGAAGATATTTATTTTAATGTGGTGTTTAAGCCGGTTGCAACCCTCATGCAAAAGCAACAAAGCGTAAATAAAGCAGGTGAAGAAATAATTTTAGAAGGCAAGGGAAGGCACGACCCTTGTGTGCTTCCGCGCGCGGTTCCTATTGTAGAAGCAATGACTGCTTTGGTATTGGCAGATTTTTTATTGCTTGCTAAAAATTCAAAGCTTTCTTAAACAGGATGTTTATTTCCGTAAAACAAGCAACTGTAAACGATGCTGAGGTAATCTCAAAATTATCGACAGAAACTTTTTTTGAAACATACTCCTGGTACAATACTCCCGAAAATATGTTGGCGTACACGCAAACGCATTTTAGTGTTGAGCAAACAAAAAAAGATTTTACCGAAACAAATACTTATTTCTTCTTAGCTTATTTTAGTGAGCAGATTATTGGTTATGCAAAATTACGTGTATTCGAACAACCAACAGAATTAAAAGGGAAAAAGCATATCGAAATTGAACGTATTTATGTTCAGAAAAAATACCAGGATAAAAAGGCGGGATACGCCATCATCAAAAAATGCATAGAGTTTTCTAAAGCAAAAATTTTTGAAGTGATATGGCTGGGTGTTTGGGAGCAAAACCTGAAAGCACTGAAATTTTATGAACGAGTGGGCTTTGAAAAGTTTGGTGAGCACACTTTCCATCTGGGAAACGATGCTCAAAAAGACTATTTATTGAAATTAGACTTAACAAAATAATAGGTTTGCAGATTACCCGTTAAATTCAGATATTTACAGAGAACAAAAACAATTGTTATGCAGGACTTTTTAGACATCTTAAAAATTTTAATTCCGGCCGCAGCCGTATTTGCAGCCACGTATTTTATCGTCAGAAGTTTTTTAAACAGCGAAAATAAAAAACGCGATTACGAGTTACGTAAATCTCAATTGGCATTAACTACGCCTATTCGCTTGCAGGCATACGAACGCATTATTATTTTTTTAGAACGCATAGAACCCACTAATTTAGTTTTGCGTGTAAACAAAGCCAGTATAAATACGGCGCAATTGCATAGCGATCTTTTAAAGACTATTAAGAGCGAATACGAACATAATATTTCTCAACAAATTTATATCAGCGCAGGAGCTTGGCATTTAGTTAAGACGGCAAAAGAAGAAACATTAAAGCTTATTAATATTTCGGTTACCAAAATACCCGAAAGCGCAAAAGGCCAGGATTTAGCACAAATAATATTGCAAATTGCATCGGGTGTAGATAAAACACCCACACAAATTGCTACTGAGTTTTTAAAGAGAGAAGTAGCGCAACACTTTTAATTATTTACCGATAGCTGTCGGGATGTTGAATTGTAGATTTAATCATGGAAAAACTGTTTTCTGAATTTAATGCTGCAACTGCGCAAGACTGGAAACAGCAAATCATACAAGATTTAAAGGGAGCCGGTTTCGAAAAACTAATCTGGCATAATGCCAATGGGTTTGATGTAAATCCTTTTTATACTTCTGAAGATGTAATTGAAAAATCACAACCTTTATTTACGCATGCAGATTGGGAAATTTGCAGCGAAATTATTGTAGACACTGAAAAAACAGCAAACACTAAGGCGCTAAAAGCATTAACAGGCGGAGCAAGTAGTTTGAATTTTGTTGTGAATAAAAAAATCGACTTTACTGTTTTATTAAACGAAATTTCGACAGAACATATTGAACTTAATTTTAAATTGAAATATGCAGATGAAAATTTTATTGCTGATTTTAATTTTTACTTAAAACAAAAAAACAGTTCTCCCGAAAAAATAAACGGAAGCATTTCTTTTGATGCCATTGGGCAATTAGCGGAAACGGGAATCAATCCGGAATTCAGTCCCGATAGCTATCGAGAGGAAAACGCAGTGTTAAGAACCAATTGCATAAATGCAGCTTTATACCAAAACGCAGGCGCCACACAAAGTTTTGAGTTAGCGTGCGCCCTCTCTCATGCACACGAATATTTAGTAACGCAAGCAGATAAAAATAGTTCTACTAAAAAACCTTTTCGTTTTACTGTAGCGATTGGGTCTGATTTTTTCGGAGAAATTGCCAAACTACGCGCAGTAAGAAAATTGTGGACTGTCATTGCAAAAGAATACAATGCAAATCCCGAAATATATCTTCATTGCAAAACTTCTCTATTAAATAAATCTTCGCTAGACGCAAACAATAATATGCTGCGCACCACAACAGAAGGAATGAGCGCTGTTATTGGAGGATGCAATTCGCTTACGATAAATTCTTACAACGAAGGTTTTGAAAACGTAAATGATTTCAGTGAACGAATGGCTCGCAACCAACAATTAATTTTTAAAGAAGAAAGTTATTTAGATAAAGTTGCAGATATTGGAGCGGGCTCTTACTACATAGAAAAACTTACTGACGAAATTGCAGAAAAAGCCTGGGAAGAATTTAAAATAATTGAAAGCAAAGGCGGATTTGTAGCATGCCTTAAATCAAATTATATTCAGAATAAAATTCATGAACAAGCGGCAGAACTTATAAGAGAGTTTAAAGAAGAGAAAATCATTTTAGTGGGAGTAAATAAATTCAAAAATAAAAATGAGAAGCAAGCCCCGATAGCTATTGGGAAAAGCAGCAAGAACAAAGAAGCAAATCCAAATACTCAATACGCTGTAATCAAATCTATCTGTTTAAGCGATTATCTTGTAAAAGAAAATGCGTAAGGATTTTTCAAATATAAAATATAATGCTGTCACTTCGAGCGTAGTCGAGAAGCGTGAAAATTCATCATATACAACCGCAGAAAATATCGAATTAAAAAATTCTTATTCTGCAAACGATATTAAAAACGATGAACATTTACATTTCGCGGCAGGTATTCCTCCTTTTTTACGCGGCCCTTATGCAAGTATGTATGTGCAAAACCCTTGGACTATCCGTCAGTACGCAGGATTCAGTACAGCAGAAGAAAGCAATGTGTTTTACAGACGAAATTTAGCGGGCGGACAAAAAGGGCTATCAGTTGCATTTGATTTAGCCACACACCGAGGTTACGATAGCGATCACGAAAGGGTAGAGGGAGATGTTGGAAAAGCAGGAGTAGCAATCGACTCTATTCTCGATATGAAAATTTTGTTTGATCAAATTCCACTCGATCAAATGTCGGTATCAATGACAATGAACGGCGCTGTTCTTCCCATTCTTGCATTTTATATTGTGGCGGCCGAAGAGCAGGGTGTTAGTATGGATAAATTAAGCGGCACTATTCAGAATGATATTTTAAAAGAATTCATGGTACGCAACACGTATATTTATCCGCCGGCACATTCCATGAAAATTGTTGCTGATATTTTTGAATTCACTTCGCAAAAAATGCCAAAGTTTAATTCTATTTCCATCAGCGGATATCACATGCAGGAAGCGGGCGCTACAGCTGATATTGAATTAGCATACACTTTAGCAGATGGGTTAGAATACATTCGTACCGGAATAAAAGCCGGATTGGATATTGATAATTTTGCGCCCCGACTTTCTTTTTTCTGGGGAATAGGAATGAACCATTTTATGGAAATTGCCAAAATGCGCGCCGCAAGAATGTTGTGGGCTAAAATGGTAAAACAATTCAATCCCCAAAACGCAAAGTCAATGGCATTGCGCACACATTGTCAAACCAGCGGCTGGAGTTTAACAGAACAAGATCCTTTTAATAACGTTACGCGAACTTGCATTGAGGCCTTAGCTGCTGCAATGGGACATACACAATCACTTCACACAAACGCATTAGATGAAGCTATTGCATTGCCTACCGATTTTTCGGCTCGTATTGCCCGAAACACACAAATTTATTTGCAACAAGAAACAAATATTTGCAAAGTGGTTGATCCCTGGGGCGGTTCTTATTATGTAGAATATCTCACCGAACAAATTGCACAAAAAGCTTGGACACTAATTGAAGAAGTAGAAAAGTTAGGCGGAATGGCAAAAGCGATTGAAACCGGAATTCCAAAAATGCGCATTGAAGAAGCTGCTGCACGTAAGCAAGCGCGTATTGACAGCGGAAAAGATATTATTGTGGGAGTAAATACCTATAAGACCAATGAAAAAACACATATAGAAATTTTAGATGTTGATAACGCGAAAGTCCGCACACAACAAGTAGAAAGATTAAAAAAATTAAAAGCAGAGCGCGATAATAAAAAAGTTGAAGAAGCTTTAAGCGCTTTAACAGCAGCGGCAAAAAGCGGGAAAGGAAATTTATTAGAATTAAGTATCCATGCAGCAAGGGTTCGCGCAACGTTAGGTGAAATATCCTTTGCTTTAGAAAAAATTTACGGACGGTACAAAGCCACCAACCGTTCTATTGCAGGTGTATATTCAAAAGAAATATCAATGGATAAAGATTTTGCTAAGGCCCGCGAAATGGCCAATCAATTTGCCGCATTGGATGGCCGTCGTCCAAGAATTATGATTGCTAAAATGGGACAAGACGGTCACGACCGCGGTGCAAAAGTAATTGCCACCAGTTTTGCAGATTTAGGTTTTGATGTTGATATCGGCCCGCTTTTTCAAACTCCTGCCGAAGCAGCTAAGCAAGCTGTAGAGAATGACGTACATATTATTGGTGTGAGCAGTTTGGCGGCCGGACATAAAACGTTGGTACCGCAATTAGTTGCCGAATTAAAAAAATATAAACGTGAAGATATTTTAGTTGTGGTTGGGGGTGTAATTCCACAGCAAGATTATGATTTTCTTTACAAAGCCGGCGCCATTGCTATTTTTGGTCCGGGAACCGTTATCGCCAAAGCCGCTCAGGATATTTTACAAAAAATGATTAAGGCGGCAGATAAGTAATTTTGCAATAAGTCATACCGAGCTTGTCGAAGTATGGGCGTTCCCCCGCAAATAAATTTTCTTCCAATCTGTAATTTTGGCGGGGTCGGGCTGTTGGCAGTCGCTTTTTTGCACACTGTCAGTTCGAGCGAAGTCGAGAACCGAAGCCAAATTTCCTCTGAAAATTATTTATGCAAAAATAGCTCCAACACCGTGCCTTCATCCCTAACGCAAATACAAAAATCTTCGCGCCTTAGCGTCTTTGCGGTGGAAAAACGTACCTTTGTACTATGATTACAGAACAACAAATAATAGATGCGCTTAAATATGTTGACGACCCTGATTTAAAAAAGGACCTCGTTACATTAGGTATGGTGAAGGACGTGAAAGTGGATGGAAAAAAAGTTTCTTTCACGGTGGTGCTTACGACGCCCGCCTGCCCAATGAAAGAAATGATTAAAAAGGCGTGCCTCAATGCAATTACACATTATGTAGATAAAGACGCTGTTGTAGATATAAATATGACGGCAAATGTAAAACCATCTAATCAACCAGGCAGTAAACAACAGGGCATTCCCGGAATAAAAAATATTATTGCCATTGCATCCGGTAAAGGTGGTGTAGGTAAATCTACAGTAGCAAGTAATTTGGCTGTTGCGTTAGCACAACAAGGTGCAAAAGTTGGAATTTTAGATGCAGATATTTATGGCCCATCAATACCAATGATGTTTGATGTGATGAATGAAAAACCACGCATGCAGCCACAGCCTGACGGAAAAAGTAAAATGATTCCGGTTGAAAGTTATGGCGTAAAACTTTTATCCATAGGCTTTTTTTCTCCGCCATCACAGGCAATTATTTGGCGCGGACCAATGGCTTCTAAAGCCATGAACCAAATGATTTTTGATGCCGACTGGGGAGAACTTGATTATTTATTAGTTGATTTGCCTCCCGGCACAGGAGATATACACATGTCCTTGGTGGGTGCAGTTCCGTTAACGGGCGCAATAATTGTAACAACACCGCAGCAAGTTGCTTTGGCAGATGCGCGTAAAGGTGCAGCTATGTTTAAACATGATTCTATAAAAGTTCCGTTACTTGGTATTATAGAAAACATGGCTTGGTTTACTCCGGCAGAATTACCAAACAACAAATATTATATTTTTGGCAAAGGCGCTGCGCAACAATTAGCAGATGAATTTCATGTTCCTTTACTTGCGCAAATTCCTATTGTACAAAGTATTTGCGATGCAGGCGATGCGGGGAGACCTGTGGTATTACAGGAAGGGCAACCACAATCTAATGCGTTTATATTAGCGGCCGGAAGAATGGCACAGGAATTAGCCGTTAGAAATTCTAAGGAATTAGTCAGCTAAAAAGTTTTTAGAAAAAATTACTTTACTTCATCCACAATCAACATCTCAACGCGGCGGTTGCGCTGTTGCCCTATAGGGTCGGGTTTACCATCGGGCAAAGTATTTGATGCAACAGGTTGCGATTTACCATAACCCTTTGCAACAAGTTGTTTAGCCGGAATTCCTTTTGTTTTTAAAAAAGTTACAACTGCCTCCGCACGCGCCAACGAAAGTTTTTTGTTAGTTGCATCATTACCCTGGTTATCTGTATGTCCCGATATTTCCATAACAAGCTCAGGTTTTTCTTTCATCAGCTTATATACAGTTTCCATTTCTAACATAGATTGCTTACGAAGCACGGCTTTGTTCTTATCAAAAAAGATATTATTAAGTACCATTTTCGCACCCTTTTGTATATGTGCAAGTTTAATACTTTTCATTATCTCAACATGATCAGGTTTTTTTGGTATATCAACATTTTGCGATTGAAAAAGATAACCCGGCGCTTCAAAACTGATATTGTAGTTTCTTCCTTTTTCAAGAACAATATAATAAAAACCTACATCGCTGCTGGTTGTGTAGGTATTTAAAAGTTGGCCGGTATTATTATCTTTTACTATAATTTGTACATCTACAATTGATTCTAAATCCTCGTTAGTTATCAAACCTCCCATCGAAATAGTGTTGCTTGATTTACTTTCAATATTTATAAATTCAAGTTCTACTTCTTTATCTATTACGCTGTATGCCGAACCGGGTAACACATCAATGATTTGGGAGCTTGGTTGAAAACCGGTAGCCTCATATTTAAGAAGGTATTTTTTTCCGAGAGGTCCCGGATTTAAAACCATCAAATATTTTCCGGTTACCGCATTTGGTTTGCAGAGTGCCACTAATTTTTTTGTTTCTTCGTCAAATACACGTATCTCTGTTTTTTCGGGACGGTCGTGTCCTCCATCAAAAGTTACAAAACCTTTTAATAAAACTAAAGGGTCTAACTGAATTGCCTTGGGTAAATCAGCAATGTAAATATCCTGGTCTCCATGGCCTCCATCGCGCGCCGAAGAAAAATAAGCGTGTATACCATTAGTGGTAGGCACATAAAACTCATCATCATCGGGAGTATTGATGGGCATATTAAGACTTATAGGAGCAGAGCAAATCAAATTTCCGGTTGTATCCAACGAGATAATCGAATAAAAAACATCCAAGCCTCCTATGCTGGTATGGCCTTCTGATGAAAAGAAAAGTTTTTTCCCGTCAGGATGCAGATAAGGTGCATCTTCATCGTATTTTGAATTAATAGATGGCCCTAGATTAAAGGGTGCGCTCCAGATTCCGTTAGGCAATTTTACGCAACGATAAATATCTTTTCCCCCAAGCCCGCCCGGCCTGTCGCTAACAAAAAATAAAACACTTTCATCAGTCGAAAAAGAAATATGCGTTTCAAAACTCTTTGAATTTATATCTCCTCCAAAGGGTATAAGCGCAGACCAGGTTTCGCCGGTAAGAGTACTGTAATACAAATCTTCATCTTTGTAGAAATAGGCTTTTTGTCCGTCGAATGAAAGCCCTATTACAGCCTCGTTTGAGTTAGTATTGATAAGTGAAAAAAGTTTAGCCGAAGTTGACCATGAGCCATCCGGGTTTCTGTGACTGCTATAAACATCATCGTAATAATTTCCGTCAACCCCTCTTTCTCCACCGGTACTGCCTGGTCTGCGTGAGGTAAATAACATCAAGCTCTCGTCGGCGTTTACAACCGGGCCGTAATCGGAAAATTCGGTATTGATAGAATCGCCTAAATTTGTTATCGTAACATGTTCGGGGTTTTGGCTCAGCATTATAGCGTTATTGCACATTTCTACAAGCCGTTTAACATCTTCTGCTTTTTCTTTGTTTCTTAAGCCAATAATTTTTAAGTACTTCTGAAACTCAGCAACAGCTTCCGGAAACTTACTGGCATAATGAAGCGCTTTGCCATGATAATAAATTGCATCAACAGGAGCACTTTTAACAGAGGGTTCATCTTCATCGTAATTTTTTGCAATATTAACTACAGCCCTTTCCATAAAACGCAAAGCTTTTTTCTTTTTTGCCGGGATGTTTAAATAGCACAATCCCATTTTGTAATTTATGTTAGAGTTTATGGAATCAACGGCATAAGCCAACTCAAAGCTTTGAACGGCCATGAGGTAATTTTTTTCTAGAAATAAATAATTACCCTCGCTAAAATTTTTAAGGTAATTTCTTTTTTGTGAAAATAACGTAATTGTTATCACACAAAATAATGTTATAAATAAACCTTTTCTCATAAAGCCACCTAGCACGTGGGAAGCAAATTTAATGCTTTATTCAATATAAGAAAATCTATTTATAGAGCAGAAACAGGCGCTAAATGGGTTTAAAATGTAATTTATGCGCACAAATTTTAGTAAAAAGTGCAAGGCGGGCGTTATTTTACCGACTTTGTAAGCATCAAACTAAAAAATCCCACTCTTTTCAAGGAGGATTTTTTATGTTTAATACGTACCGGAGAGGTTTTGTGTTTTTAATTACGCTTGCTAATAGGTAACAAGTTATTATTCAGGGAAACGCAGCTTACTTACCTATACAAACTTTTACGTATTGAAATTTCCCGTAACGCTCTGTGTTTGCCGCATCGCCTTGGTAGGCAGGTCCCGAAACAAATGTTTTGTTTGAAGCAATAACAATATCACCTTCTACCACTCCACGTTGTTTTAAAGAAATTTTAAGTTTTTCTATGGTGCCGTTGCCTCGCACTTTTGCTAAATCTTTGTTGTTTTTAAATTTGCGGGTAGGTACGGTTGATGCACTTGCTTGTACATGCAAGTTTATTTTTCCGCCTGCATTTTTAATTTCCATTAGTTTATCAATAAACTGTTTGTATTCAGGGGCGCTTTCATCAACTTCGTTCATGTTGTATTTAAAGAAAAAGCTAAAGCAATCGCCGGAAATTACGCTGTTATCGGGTACTTCAGAAACACCGCCTGTTGTATACAATGTTTTTTCAAATGTTTTTGATTTGCGGATACCGTGTGTAGAAACAAGTCCGCGCGCCACAACATTTCCATCTTTCTCAACATCAATTTCATAATTGGTAGATGCACCTAAAACTATTCTGCTTACCTTTCCTTTCTCATCGGTAATAAGTTCGTGAACGCTGCCATCAGTACCTTTAATTTTTATTTTTGCTGAAGCCATGGGCTTACGCAAGGTTTTGTTGTTAAGTACAACAACGTTTAGCAAAAAGGTAAGGTCTTCATCAGTACTTTTTTCGAGGTAAACGATTTTTTCTATCACTTTATTTTCTGTTAAACCTATCGTGTTGAAAATAACAGGGGCAGAATTTTTTCCGTTTAAAGAAGCAATAATTTCATAACTTTTTTCGGCATCGAGTTTAATTGTTTTTGCAAGCCCGCTTTCATCAGATTGTGCGGTAAAATCAACGGCTCCTTTGTGATGTAATTTTATTTCTGCTTTGCCAATCGGTTTTTTATCTTTTTTGTTGTTAAGCACAAGTACGTTTAAGCTTAAGTTTTTTGCTATAGTATCATCCTTAATTACCATGCCCGGACAAATTTTAATTGGCTTGATATTGATGGCTTTTTGAATTTCTTCGTAGCTGATATCGCTTGGCACAAAAACTTCTTCGCTCGATAAATCTACTCCGCCTTGCTGGTAAGTAAAATTGTATTTACTTCCGGGAGGAATAATTACACTAAAGGTTCCTGTTTTGCGGTTAGGACGATAAGTACCCACAATCTCTCCGCTGCTGATAGAGGTAACCATTACAACAATGTCGTCAGGTAAACTGTCGCAAGGTCCCGGCACAAATCTTCCGCGAAATAAAGCAAGCGGGTTTTCTTTTACAATATCTACTACACCCATGTAAATATCTTTTTCGCCAAAACCTTTTTCGTGAACTGCGCTTTTACCAATTTCTTCGTGCGCCGATGAAAGGTAGAAACGTTTATTATCGGGCGTAGCTACGTAAAACACATCATCGTCGGTAGTATTAATAGGATACCCCATATTCATGGGCTCAGAAAATTTTCCGTTTTCATCAATGATAGAAAACATAATATCAAACCCTCCCATTGATTTATCGCCTGAGGAAGCGAAATAAAAAGTAATTCCGTCGGCCCCTAAGAAAGGCGCGTCTTCATCATACGGTGTGTTAATTGGCGGACCAACATTTTGTGCTAGGCTCCATTGTCCGTTTGGCAATTTTACGCATTTGTAAACATCGCGGCCACCAAGTCCGCCCGGTCTTTCGCTTACAAAATAAAGTGTATTCCCGTCGCGCGACATACAAGCGTGTGTTTCCCAAAATTCGGTATTAATATTTGAGCCAAATCTTTGTGGGATAGACCAATCTTTTCCGTCAAAAGAAGAATAATATAAATCACCATTTCCAACATCACCTCTGTAAATAATCAGAGTTTGTCCGTCAGGTGTAAGACTTACTGTTGCTTCGTTTGAGCTGGTGTTAATGTATGGACTGATAGAAACGGGTTTACTCCATATGCCTTTTAAATCTTTGTACGATACAACAATGTCTTCGTAATACATTCCGTCATCCAGTGATTTCTCTCCGCCGGTTGTGGTGGGTTTGCGGGTGGTATAATATAGCACCTGTTCGTCTGCCGTTATAACAGGAGAATATTCAGGATACTCTGTATTGATGCTATCGCCAAGATTTGTAATTCTAATATTAAGCGGTGCGGCCAACATTTGTCTGGCGTTTTGTACCTGTTTTTTAAAATGATCAACAAAGTCACGGTCTTCTCTATCTAATTTCTTTTTTACGGAAAGGTATGATTCGTAGGTATCATACATTTTTGTTGCTTCATCAAGGCGACCATCTAAGTGATAGGATTGCCCCAAGAAAAAATAAGCCATAATAGAAGCTTGTTTTTCGTTTGGTTCATCATCCAAATATTTTTTGCTTACGTTTTGTACTGCTTTTTCAAGATATTTTTCGGCCAAATGTTTTTGTGTTGGATGATGCAAATAACATTGCCCCATTTTGTAATTAATATTTGCATTGACAGAATCGTACTTGTAAGCAAAATGGAAATACTTAAGTGCTTCAGTATATTCAAAATCAAGTAAGTTTAAATTTCCTTCGGTAAAGTTTTTTCTATAAGAACCTTTGTCTGATGCAGGAGGAGGTACCTGAGAAAAAAGAGAGAAGCCTAAGGCAAATAAAAAAAGTAACGTAAATAAAAATTTATTCATTTCGGGTTTTGTTTTAAAAAGTCTCACAAATTTAATAAAATAGGGTTTTGGTAGCTAAAAACTTTAAAACTGACGATTAACATCAAAATTCTCAAGATAATCGGCCACTCTCCTTAAAAAACTTCCTCCTAAAGAGCCGTCAACCACGCGGTGGTCGTAGGAAAGCGACAAAAACATCATGTGTCTGATGCCAATTAAATCGCCTTGCGGGGTCTCAATAACGGCGGGTTTCTTTTTGATAGTGCCTGTTGCTAATATGGCTACTTGCGGCTGATTAATGATAGGCGTACCCATAACATTGCCAAAACCCCCCACGTTTGTCAGAGTAAAAGTGCCGCCTTGAATATCATCGGGTTGTAATTTATTGGCGCGGGCGCGGGCAGCTAAATCATTTACTGCTTTTGTTAGCCCCACTAAATTTTTCTCATCTGCATTTTTTATGACCGGCACAATTAAATTTCCGCTGGGTAGAGCTGCTGCCATGCCAATGTTAATGTTTTTACGTTTAATGATATTTTGCCCATCAACAGAAACGTTTACCATTGGATAATCTTTTATGGCTTTTGCCACCGCCTCAATAAAAAGTGGAGTAAAAGTTATTTTTTCTCCTTCGCGTTTTTCGAATTGTGATTTTATTTTATCGCGCCACTGAACCATATTGGTAACATCGGCTTCCACAAAAGAAGTAACGTGCGGCGATACGTGTTTGCTCATTACCATGTGGTCGGCAATAAGTTTGCGCATACGATCCATCTCAATAATTTCATCTCCTGCCATTGAAGAAACAGCCGGTTTATTAATGCTTATATTAGTTTGCTGATGTGAACCGTTTTGCTGAGTAGTTTTTTCTACTGTTACAGCTCCTTTACCGCGATTAGGCAGGTAATTTAAAATATCTGTTTTGGTAACACGCCCGTCTTTACCGCTGCCTTTGACGGCTTCCAGTTCCTGCAAAGAAATATTTTCTTGCTTAGCTATGTTTTTTACCAATGGAGAATAAAAACGATTTGCTTCCGAAAAATCTTGTTTGGTATGAGAAACCGCCACAACTTCTTTCACATTTGCTTGTACCGCCTCCTGTTTGCTAACTACTGTAGATTGTACCGGGGGTTCTGTTTTTTTTGTTTCAACTACTGCACTCGCATCCGAAGAAATAACAGCAATAGCTTTACCAACCTGAACTACATCACCTTCTTTAAAAAGTTTTTTTACTAATACACCTTCAAAAGGAGAAGGAATTTCGGAGTCGACTTTATCTGTAGCAATTTCTAAAACTGTTTCATCAATTTTAATTTTATCGCCTTCATTTTTAAGCCATTTAATAATGGTGGCTTCTGCCACGCTTTCGCCCATTTTGGGCATTATCAGTTCCTGTTGTGCCATTGCTATAGTACCTAATTTTGTAAGAGTAATCCGCTTAACTGAATGCAGCCGTTCGGGCAGGGCAAATATAGCTTTTTATATGAGAAAGACAAAGACAAAAAAGGCTGAAAATACTTAACAAAATCTATTTTTTACAGGGATAAAAATAAAATTGTGGTATCAGCATAAAAAGGGGGCATAGCCAGTTTGTATTTTATAGTTTTATGTGCTAATTTCGTAGGGTCTTGAAAAGAACACTCATCATATTATTCTGTTTCTTTTATTTTCTCTCTTCTGTGGGGGTGGCATTTAATCTGCATTATTGCGGGGGCAAATTAAAAAACATTTCTCTTTCGCATTTTGATGAGAAAAATTGCTGTGGCAAAAAGAAAATGAAAAACAAAAATTGTTGTAAAGAAAAATCATTTGTTTATAAGGTAACAGATAATCAGGATTCGGGCGGCAAGTATTTTTCTTTTAAAACCGGCACAAATTTTTCTGTTTTATTTGGTAACACAACGACTGGTTCTTTTGATAAGAATGGTTTCAATTTATTTTTTCTTCCCGATTTTCACGCACCACCCGATATTGGCTGCAACCCCACCTATCTTGTGAATGGAGTTTTCCGTATCTGATTTTATTTTTCCTAATGGTTGGTCTGCTGTTCTGGCGGACTGAAATTATTTGTTCCTATTGTTCAATTAAAAATTTATTTGAAATGAAAAATATCATAATTATATTGCTGTCACTCTTTTTTTTAAACTCAAACGCGCAGGAAAAAAGTAAAGAAACAAAAACAATTACATTTAAAGTTTCCGGTAATTGCGAGCAATGCAAAAAACGCATTGAAAACGCAGCCGATATAAAGGGAGTGAAACTGGCAGAATGGGACGCGAAAACACAACTCATAAAAGTAACTTACCGTGCCGACAAAGTTTCTGAAGCGGAAATAAAAAAAGTAATTCTAAACGCCGGACACGATGTAGAAGGAGAAAAAGCTTCCGACGCTTCTTACAATAAATTTCCGGATTGTTGTAAGTATCGGGATAAAAAGTGCACAAAATAAAAATGAAAAAAGTAAAATATATTTTATTCATTTTCTCTCTCTTCCTATTTTCAAAAAACTGCAATTCGCAAAACATACTGAGCGGTAAAGTTTTTGAAATAAATCAAAAAGGGGATACAAGTGCGTTGCCCGGAACTACTTTATTCTGGCTACATACTTCTGTGGCTGCAACTTCCAATGAAAAAGGACAATATACGCTGCAAAAGACAGGGGAAAGTAATACGCTTGTTATATCTTATGTGGGATACGAAAATGACACGGCAATAATTGATACAACAAAATTGTTTGCGGATTTTATTCTTTCCAATGCAAAAACATTAAAAGAAGTTGAGGTAATCTATTATAGCAAGTCATCGGAGTTTTCTTTTATGAATGCGATAAAAACGGAAACGCTCGGGCAAAGAGAATTAACAAAAGCAGCTTGTTGTAATCTGTCAGAAAGTTTCGAAACAAATCCTTCTGTCGATGTAAATTTTGCAGATGCCGTAACGGGCACAAAACAAATTCAGATGCTTGGACTATCGGGCCAGTACGCATTAATCACAAAAGAAAACATGCCTTACCTGCGTGGGCTTGCAAGTATGTATGGACTAAGTTTCATTCCCGGAACATGGATACAATCTATACAACTTAGCAAAGGAGCGGGCTCAGTAATAAACGGCTATGAAAGCTTTACCGGACAAATAAATACCGAATTGCAAAAGCCTGATGCCAGTGAGAAATTATTTTTTAATACCTACGTTAACGCAAATGGCAGGAACGAATATAATCTCAACGCAGCACGAAAACTTACAGATGCCTGGAGCACCGTTTTATTATTACATACAAGTTTCAATCCTCTAAAACAGGATATGAATAAGGATGGTTTTATAGATATTCCCATTGGCAAACAATATAATGTGGCAAACAAATGGCAGTACTATACTCGCAGAGGATTTGAAGGTCAGTTTGGTGGAAGTTATGTAACTGATAGTAGGGTAGGGGGACAAATGAATTTTGACCCAACCATAGAAAAAAATTTACAACCCTATTACGGTATTGGAATTAATTCTGAAAAAGCGGACGCATTTGCAAAAAATGGTTTTGTGTTTAAAAACAAACCGGAGACAAGCATGGGGCTTCAACTTAGTTTTTTACAACACAAGCAAAATAATTTTTACGGCTTAAATAATTACAACGGCACTCAGCAAACTTTTTACGCCAATTATATTTTTCAGGGAATTATTGCAAACACTAATCACAAATTTAAAACAGGAGCCAGTTTTTTGTGGGATAATGTATCGGAAAAATATAAACTTTATAATTTCAGCAGAATAGAATCTGCCCCGGGTGTGTTTGGTGAGTATGCTTATTCTTATCTTACGCGATTCAATATGGTAGCCGGGTTGCGAGCCGATTACCATAATTATTACGGATTGTTTTTTACGCCGCGTTTGCATTTACGTTATGCGTTTAAAAATAATAACACCGTAATTCGTGCTTCAGGTGGACGGGCATTAAAAACCGCGAATGTTTTTGCTGAGAATGCCGCACTTATGGCTACCACAAGAGATTTTATTATCATGCCTTCAAACTTTAATATGCCTTACGGATTGAATCCGGAAATTGCTTGGAACTATGGATTAAACTTTTTACATAAATTCAAACTCAATTACCGCGAAGCACAATTTGTTTTAGATGTTTATAGAACTGATTTTACCAATCAGGTTGTGATAGATATAGATAATAATCCTCAGCAAGTATTGGTTTATAATTTAAAAGGACAATCGTTTTCAAATACAATGCAAACAGAATTTAGCTGGGAAATCCGTAAACGTCTAAACGTCCGCCTTGCTTATAGGTATGTAGATACGCGCACACAATACACTACGGGATTGCTTCCAAAGTATTTGTTGTCGAAACACAGAGCTTTTATCAATCTCTCTTACGAAACAAAAAACCAACACTGGCAATTCGATTTTACTACACAATGGCACGGGCCAAAACGTTTACCAAATACAGTATCAAACCCTGTTGAATATAGAAGAGACAATTATTCCCCTGATTATTTTATTGTAAACGGACAAATAACTTACAAAACCGGAGTAAAAAAATCATTTGATATTTATCTTGGTGTAGAAAATGCAGCAAATTTAAAACAAACAAACCCCATTGTTTCGGCAGATAAACCCTTCGGAACTTATTTTGATGCCTCAATGGTGTGGGGTCCAATTTATGGCCGCATGATATATGGAGGAATTCGGTTTAAAATAAAATAAATGTGCGTCACTCGGTTACGGGAACCGTAAACGCAATCGTCTTTTTACGTTGACTCCATTTTATTTGCAAATGGTCTCCTCCCGAAATGGGTGCGAGTATCGTGCTATCATAACCCGTTCCATACAAATAATAATCGCCATAGCGCAGGTGCGATAAATCTGCTTTCCCGTTTGCATCAGTCTGTATATGGTTATCGTATACACCTAAATTTGTTCCCGGAAAATCCTTTGCTCCATACTTTATGTGTATAGTAGAAAAAGGAATATTATGATCATGGTGCGTAACAGTTGCAGAAATATCCGCTTTGCCTCCTGTTCCGTTTTTTTTGCAGGAAGTAAAAAACAAACATGCTGCAAAAGCTCCCAATAAACTAATTTTTATTTTTTTCATTCTGTTTTTTTTATTTGTATTGTAAACTTCTTTATCCGGCAAGTTCCGAAAAAACAGAAACTGTCATTGCTAATTTACAATTTTTAACTGAAATATATTATCAGAACTTCTCATGACCCGAAGGGTTTAAAATACGTAAGACAATTGGAGCATTCCTCTAATTTTTGCATTGGTTTGTCCGCTTGATAAATAAGATAGCAGTGGTAATTGAATGTTACAACCAATTGCTATACTTTTAAATCGCATTTCAATTCCCGCTGCCGATAATAAAGCCGAACCGCCACTGCCTTTAATTTTCTCGTTATTGATTTTATTAACGCCTAAATTTTCATAGAGTAGTCCGATATTTGGATTGAAAGTAGTTGTTTTATAATGAAAAGAACGGGAAATAAAAACCGTTGCAGCAAAACGATTGCCAAACTTAAAATTGTGAGCCCTTTGATTTATCTTGTAGGTAGCGTTGCTTGTAAAAGTCCAGTTTTTCATTTTAAGTGCGTAAGAGGTTATTACTAAAAAATCAAAACTACCAGTACCCGGTTGACTGTTGGCAGACGATATAAGGTCACTGCTATCAGGAGAAAATTTTCCGGTGGGCAATTTTAAGCCTCCGCCAATCCATAATTGATGTTGAACAGCTTCTGTATCCCCGGTTAATTTTATTTTATCGAGCAAATTATAACTTCCCATCAAAGTAACATCGCTAAGGCCTTGGTTTTGTTTGATTCCGTCGTCTGATACAGAACGATTGACGTTAAAAGGAATAAACATTAATAATTGCCACTTTCTTCCCACTCGTGTTCCTAACAATAACTCGGTGGTTTGATAATAGTCTTTACTGAATTGCTTATTGTCCGATTTAAGTACAGTATTAAAGTTCCTAAAAGAATAGCGCATACCAATAAAGTGTTTGCTAAATTGAGGAAACGGCCCAATGAAATAGTTTCCTGTGCTGCAGCCACAGATGTCGCACGCTGAGAGCGATTCTGCAACAAATATGCATAGCACTGTCAGCAAAATAAATTTAATTTTTGCCATCATTTAATTTTTTAAGTGTAAAAATAATTGAAAAAAGTACTCTTACGCTTTGGGTGGATGGTAAATAGAGCAAGAATAATTTGAAATTAAATTATTCTTATAAATAAAAGTAACCTGCTCTTTAATTTTTTTATCAGAGAAAAATTCCTGAAAAGAAGCAAAAAATAAATCTTCCCATTTTTCTTTACAGTCGGTTTTACCTTGGGCTTCGTTTTTTTCGGCTTGAGCCAGTTGTTTTTTTAAGTGACATTTACCCTTGCAATTCATTTTGGGTTTGTTGCGGTTTTCACACAGGTTCTTTGCAATAAAATTTTTATTAATCGAGTAGTTTATAATATATACCAACTTTGAAGTGGACTGAAATAAAATAGCCGACAGTAGTAGTATAGAAAACAGTTGCTTCATGAACGAAACAAAAGTAGCATTCTTAATTTAAGAACTATGTTAAATCAACCTCTTTTATTTGCATAAAAAATAGTATTTTTGACAAAGATTTTTTTATGAGCCAATTAGTTATTTTTAGACACGGGCAATCAGTTTGGAACTTGGAAAATAAGTTTACAGGCTGGGTTGATGTTGAGCTTACGCCAAAAGGCATTGAAGAAGCTAAAGCTGCCGGAGAAAAATTGAAAGGGTTTGTTTTTAATGAAGCATTTACTTCAGTATTAAAACGCGCACAAGATACTTTGCGTATTGCTCTTGAAGTTTGTGGACAAAATAAAATTCCTGTTACAAACGACAAAGCCCTGAACGAAAGAAAGTATGGCGATTTACAGGGATTAAACAAAGCAGAAACAGCACTTAAGTTTGGAGAAGAGCAGGTAAAAATCTGGAGAAGAAGCTTTGATGTGGCTCCGCCTAATGGCGAAAGTTTAAAAGATACCGCCGCACGTGTAATACCTTATTTTGAAAATGAAATTGCTCCTAAATTAAAAGCAGGAGAAAATATTGTCATCGCTGCACACGGAAATAGTTTGCGCGCCTTGATTATGCACCTCGAAAAAATGACGCCCAAACAAATTCTTGAATTTGAAATTGGAACCGGTCAACCTCGCGTGTACGAATTGAACAATGATTTAAGTATTAAAAAAGTTTATAATTTGTAACATGAGCCAGGAGCAAGAAATGATTTCAGATAAATCGAAAACAATTGCCGTTGATTTTGACGGGACTATTGTTGAACATGCATACCCCAGAATAGGAAAGGAAATGCTGTTTGCTTTTGATACATTAAAAGCTATGCAACGCAAAGGGCACAAACTTATTTTATGGACTTTCAGAGAGGGAGATACATTACTTGAAGCGGTTGAGTATTGCAAACAAAATGGAATAGAATTTTACGCTGTAAACAAAAGTTTCCCCGAAGAAGATTTTGATCTTTCTATCAGTCGTAAAATAAATGCCGATATTTTTATTGACGACAGAAATGTGGGTGGTTTTCCGGGGTGGAGTAATATCTGGCAAATGATGCATCCCGAAGGAGGTAACTTTAACCATCAGTTAAAAGATGCAGAAGCACATCACAATTACAAAAGCAAAGATTCATTTTTAAAGAAGCTGTTCAAAAAATGATTTATTTAAAAACAGTAGAAGAAATAGAGTTAATGCGTCACTCAGCCTTGTTAGTTTCTAAAACGCTTGGTTTAATGGGCGCAGCAATAAAAGAAGGCGTTACATTAAAATACCTCGATAAAATTGCGGAAGAATTTATTCGTGATAATGGGGGAGTTCCCGTGTTCAAAGGATATAATGGTTTCCCGGCTTCACTATGTATTTCTATGAACGAACAAGTGGTGCACGGAATTCCAAATGCAAGGGTAATAAAGAGTGGAGATATTATTTCGGTTGATTGCGGTGTAAAGAAAAATGGTTTTGTTGGCGACCATGCTTACACATTTTGCGCAGGAGAAATTCCGACTGATGTGCAGCAATTAGTTAAAGTAACCAAAGAATGTTTGTATTTAGGTATTGAGCAAGTAAAATCCGGTAATCGAATTGGTGATGTAAGTTACGCTATACAACAACACGCCGAAAAAAACGGGTATGGTGTAGTAAGGGAATTAGTTGGACATGGTCTTGGAAAAAATCTGCACGAAAAACCTGAAGTACCTAATTATGGAAAACGCGGTTCGGGTGCAAAAATTCAAAACGGATTGACCATTGCTATTGAGCCAATGATAAATTTAGGAAAGAAAGAAGTTACTCAACTTAATGATGGTTGGACAATCATCACTACCGATAAAAAACCCTCAGCACATTTTGAACATGATGTGGCTGTAGTAAATGGCAAAGCAGATATTTTATCGAGCTTTCAGTATGCCGAAGAGGCTATGAATAAAAATGATTTTTTACTAAAAATTTAGAATTTGTTGTTTTAGAATTTAGAAATTTCCCCCTAAGGCTTCATTTCAATTTTAAACAACTTATTCTTATCTACCTTTTTTACTTCTGCGTTGTGGTATAGTTGTTTGCTGATAGCACCGTAAGGCGAACTTATTACTTCGTCTTTATCTGTAAGACCTTCTGTAATTTCTATATATTCATTATCCTGTATTCCTGTTTTTACAAAAACAATTTTTGCTTTTCCATCGCGCAACACAAAAATACAAGGCTTTGGTTTTTTTTCTTTTTCCTCCGCCTTAGCATCTTTTTTATCTTTGGTCGTTTCTACTTTTATTTCATCTTCATTAGAAGAAGAATTTTCAACCACAGCACCAACCGGTTTTTGAGTTGAATCGGTTCGTGTTGTTACAGCTTGTATAGGAATAGACAAAGCATCCTTTACTCTACGGGTTAAAACTTCTACCGAAGCACTCATGCCCGGGCGAAACGTTACCGGATTTTTTTCTGTAATTAAATCGGAGTACGATTCGCGCAAAACACGAATTTTTACTGTGTAATTCGTTACCTGATCTGCATTAATTCCTAACGTGTTTGCAGAGTTTGCCACTTCGGTTACAATACCTTTAAACTTGCGATCGTTATACGCATCAACTTCAATAAGCGCTGTGTCTTTTAAGTGTACGCGAATAATATCGTTTTCATTTACATCTACATTCACTTCCATTTCATTTAAATCGGCAAGGCGCATAATTTCCGTTCCTTCCATAGTTGCAGTACCCACAACACGTTCGCCTAATTTTTTATTGAGTTTAGAAACCGTTGCATCAACGGGCGCGTAAATAAATGTTTTGGCAAGATTAGTGCTTGCCTCTTTCATTGAAGCTTGCACGCTGTTAATATTAAACTCTGCGCCTTTCACACTTTCTTCTAAAGCTTTTACCTGTGCTTTAGCGCCTTCATACTGTGCTTTAGACGCATCAAAATCTTGCTGAGAAATTACCTGTTGCTCAAATAATTTTTTATTACGATTAAAATTTGCTTCGTAATTAGCTAAGTTTGCTTTTGATTGTTCAAGCTGCGCTATTGCATTTTGCATACTTGCTTTGGTACTGTTAACAGTTGCAGATGCGCGGTCAAGCGCAGATTCATATATATCGGGTTTAATGCGACAAAGTAAAGTTCCTTTCTTAACACGATCGCCTTCTTTTACATACAGCTCAACAATTTCTCCTGAAACATCCGAACTTATTTTTACTTCTGTTTCGGGTTGAATTTTTCCGTTGGCACTTACAATTTCGGTGATGTTACGCAACTTGGGTAATTCAATACTTACCTCAATACCTTTTTCGCCCGAGCAGGTTTTAATCCCCACAATAATTGCAATAAGCAGTACTCCTCCAATAATAATCCAGATAAATCGTTTCATAATTTAATTAAAATGTCAAAGGTTTCCCTTGGTAATAATCTAAAACTTTCAGTTTAAAAATAAAATCGTATTTCGCATTGAGCATATCTGCACTTGCCTTTATTACTCGGTTTTTAGAATTGTTATAATCAAAAGAGTTAAGTGCGCCCGCATTAAATTTTTGTTCGGCATAATTAAATGATTGTTGAGATGCTTCTAAAGCTGTTTTTGCAGAAGCGTATTTATTCAAAGACCCCTGTGCGTCGGCATAGGCCTGCGCAATGGTTTTAAATAATTGCTGACGCGCAATATCGTAACCGTATTTATTACTTAACACCTGTAGTTTGGCTGTTTTTATATTGGAAGAAGTGGACAATCCGTTAAATAGCGGAATGTTTAAAGTAAACCCTACACTTTTATTTACGTTGTTACTAAATTGTGTGCTCCAAGGTGTTTTTCTGGTTTGAAAATTATAAACAGGTGAATAAACAGTGTCAAGATGTCCTGTTATTCCGGTAGGTTGAAACCCTCCGAAAGTGGTTCCAATAATATCTTTAGCAAGCCCTGAATAACCTGTACCAAGCGTTCCGGTAAAATTAAGTGTTGGACTAATTCTTCCTTTTGCATAGGATAAATTCCGCTCAGCGCTTAGCAAAGTATATTCGGCTCCTTTTATTTTGTGTTGGGTTTTGAGTGCAGTTAGATAAATATCTTGCGGATTGTAAGCGGCAAGATCAGCAGCGGTTAAATCAAAATTAGGTTTTTCTATAGCAAAGGAGTTCATGGAATCTAAATACAAAAGTTGCTTTAATGAAAGCATTGATAAGTTGAAATTATTTTGTGCTGTAGTAAATGTATATTCATCGTTTGCCAATGTTGCTTTAATATCATACACGTTGCTCATTGCAAGAGAACCTGCGGCCGCTAATTTTTCTGATCGCTCTAACTGTAATTTGCTGATGTTTACCTGTTGTTTTGAAACATTTAAAAGTTCGGTATTATAAATAACCTGTAAAAAAGCGCTGGCAACATTAAGCGATAAATCATTTTTTTGCTGCTCTAAATTTTCTTTGCCCGCTAAATAAGTGTATTCGTTTTTCTTTACGTTGTTGTATTGTGTTAAGCCGCTCCAAATAGTAATTTGTGTTTGCGCGTAAAAGTTTTCCGATAATACGGTAGCATTCGCAAAAGTATTGGTGTAACGGTCAATAGTACGACCAATGTTGTAGGTATGGTTTGCACCTGCATTAAGCGTGGGAAGTATATTTGCTTTACTCTGTGTAAGAGTAACCTGGTTTATTTCGGTATTTAAAGCACTTTGTTTTAAAGTAAGGTTAAATTTTAAAGCATACTCAATACATTGCTGCAAGGTCCAGGTGTTTTGCGCGAAAGCACTTGTCCACAAAAAGGGGAGAAGAAATAAAATCTTTTTCATCATAGTTTTAAACAAAGCGCAAATTTACATACTGATTTTGTATAATGCACTATGCTTTTGTAAATGCGGAGATATTCAGGGCTAAGTGGTTGCTAATAAACTTGGCAGTGAATAAACCAATAAGGCGCGGAGAGGTGAGGAATACCTTTCCCCTTGGCGCCCTAACTGTAAAACAATAAGTAAAGATGTTTACAAGTATTTATATTACAATAATAAGACAGTTAAAGACGTTTTACTTTTGCAACAATGAAACCACACTTCCTTTATTACAGTTTACTGTTAACTGTCGCCGGTTACTGTCAGCCTAAGTTTGAATACTGGGATGCCGATAAAAAAACGGTAAAATCAGAAGACAATTATAAAAAAGGCATAGCCCACGGCAAAACAGCTCAGTGGTATCAAAATCACCAGCTTTCCCTTATGGGTTGGTACAAAAACGGCAAGCAAGATAGCGTTTGGAAATTTTTTTATGAAGATGGAACTCCTAAGGCCATTGAGCATTATAAGTATGGCCGGAAACAAGGACATAATCTATATTATTATAAAAACGGAAAGTTGGCTGCCGAAACAGTTTTTAAAGATGACAGAGAGGACAGCCTTTGGACTTCTTATTTTGAAAACGGAACTGTAAAAGGCTTAGAAAGTTTCTCTTATGGTAAAATTCAGGGTGAGTGGAAATATTTTTACGAAAACGGGAAACCGCAAAGTGTTGGAAATTTTGCGAATGGCAGAAAGAACGGACAACTGCTAAATTATTTTAAGAATGGAAACGCGCAATCACAAGAAAATTATTGTAACGACAAGCCTTGCGGTAAGTGGGCAGAGTTTTATGAGAATGCAAGACCTAAATTAGAAAAGGAGTACAAAGACAGCGTTGAGTATTTAATGAATCTTTGGAACGAAGAAGGCGATCAGTCAATTAAAAATGGTAATGGTACTTTAACGGTTGCCGGCGCTAACAACAAACTAAAAGCGCAAGGGCCTTACCAAAACGGATTGCGCAACGGTGTTTGGAAATTTTATTATGATAGCGGAAAACCGGAATATTCTGCAAACTATATTGGTGGAAAAACAAGCGGCCCATACAAAGCCTGGTATGAAGACGGAAAAGTAAAATCTGCAGGAAATTATTTAAACGGAAAAAAAGACAGTCTTTGGTTTTTTTATTTGCCTAACGGAAATTTAGAGTTTCAGGGCATGTTTAAAAGCGGCATTCGCGAAGGAACCTGGGCTTATTATTATGAAAACAAACAAAAGGAAAGCGAAGGAAATTTTACGGATGATATGCAGACCGGTGTTTGGAAATACTGGTACAAAACGGGTGAGCTATGGAAGCAGGGAAGCTTTGAAAAAAATCTGAGAACCGGCTTGTGGACTACTTTTTGGGAGAACGGGAAAAAATTACAGGAGGGGAATTATGTAAATGATAAATGCGAAGGGGAATGGAACAAATGGTGGCAAAACGGACAATTAAGTGATAAGGGTTCTTATAAAAATGGACTTATGGATGGTTTATGGCAAGGTTTTTTCAGTAATAGCAAGCCAAATTATTTAGGAAAACATAAAGGCGGAAAAAAAGACGGACACTGGCAGTATTGGTTTGAGAAAAATGGAAAAATAAGAGAAGATATGAATTATGTCATAGATATAAAACATGGAAAATATATTTTATATACCGAAAACGGCTTTGTTGACAGCAAAGGAAAATACCGGAGAGGTAAACAAAATGGCACATGGCAATATTATTTTGAAACGGGAGGTATAAACCGCGAGCAACATTTTAAAAACGGAAGATTAACAGGTAAAAGTACTATTTGGCAAATCAACGGAAATTTACAATGCGTAATGAATTATAAAATAATTAAAGACAGTCGTAAGGGTCACGAACAGAGTGTACCACATGGCACTTGGATATTTTACGATAAAAACGGAGCTGAAACAAACCGTGTTGAATACAAAGATGGAGTTAAGCAATAGATTTATTAAATTTAAACTAAATTCGCAACCTTGAAATTACCAGTCTCGTAGTTCAACGGATAGAATAGAAGTTTCCTAAACTTTTGATACAGGTTCGATTCCTGTCGAGACTACCAAAGTTAATCAGTACTAAAAAAAGTTCATGAAATTTATACAAAAAAGCCGGCTCGAAACTTTTCTTAAAACCAAGGGATTTGAAATTGATATTTCAATAAAACCTGAAGAAGAGTTAAGTTACTCCGCAATTTGGTCGAAAGAGGAAAGTGAAAAAGTTAAAATTCCAAAAAAAGATATTTTTCAATCTTCTGAATTACCGCTGATTTTTAGCGATAAAAGTTTATTGAATGAATTCAGAAAATTCTAAAAGGGATTAATCAATCTGACCTAAAGAAAACCCGAAAATCTAAATATGTATTTCTTGAGTGAGAAAACTTTTACTTATACACGTATTTGTCTGCTCTTTTTTCGGCACTTATTCGCAAAACAAGCTGGAGGGAAAAATTGTTGATTTCAAAACGGCGGGCATTTCTTTTTGTCCGCTTGCTTTATTAAACGCTACCGATAGTAGCGTGGTAAAAGGCAATGTTACTAACGAAAACGGAGAATTTATTTTTGAAAACAGTAAGCCGGGAAATTACCTTCTTAAAATAAGTTTCGTTGGTTTTACAGATACCATAGTGTCTGTAGGTAAAATTGATTCTTCCTCTCAAATAACTATGACGCCAATTATTTTAAGAGCTACAGCAGTAAATTTAAATGAGGTAGCGATTACCACCATAAAAAAACCAATGGAGTTTAAAAATGGCAACATAACGGTTAATATAGAAGGAAGCCCCTTGGCAATTGGCAATAGTGTTTATGATTTATTGATGCGTCTTCCGGGTGTGGTAGTAAACGATGGGGTTATTTCTATACAGGGCAAACAGGGCGTTCGGGTTTTAATAGACGACAGGGTGCAGCAGTTTTCGGGCTCACAACTAATGGCTATTTTAAAAAGCATGAGCGCCTCTATGGTAGAAAAAATAGAAATTCTTAAAAACCCTCCGGTAAAATACGACGCCTCCGGTAACGCGGGTATTATAAATATTGTAACAAAAAAAATTAAAATAACCGGTTTTAGCGGTAGTGCAAACCTATCTAACCAACAAGGTTTTTACGACACAAAAATGGGTGGATTATCTTTAAACTATAAGGGAAAAAAATTTACTTTTTTCAGCGGCTTTAATGTAGATGACCAGTTTCAACGAAATGTAAATCACATGCAAAGAGCCGTAACCTATAGTGGTGTTACAACATCACTCGATCAACATTCAACTGAAAAGGACGGAGGTGTGCAAGCCAATATTTTTGCCGGATTTGATTGGTATGTGAATGAAAAAAATACAATTGGCATACGCGTAGAAGATATGCCGGGCAACACCAATCGTGTACGTATTGGCAACAATAATTTGAGTGATAACAGTCTTGGTTACAGGCAGCTTACTTTCAAAGGAAGTGTGCCTAACGTATGGAACGTGATTTACACAAATTTAAACGCCGAACATTTATTTGATACGGTTGGCACAAAAATAAAATTCAATGCCGATTATTATGGCCCGTATCTGGATATATACGGCGGAAAATATGAAAATAATTTTTCTGACAGCAGCGGCGCTATGGCAACTCCACCTAAAATTTTTAATAACAACAATACACTTATATTTTCTACTCTTCTCACCCGTTTGGATTTTGAAAAGAAATTTTCTAAAACATTTAGTATAGAAGCCGGTGCCAAAGGATCTTTTCAGGATATGCGCAGCGATTATAAACTTGAAAACTTAGATAACACAACGGGTACTTACGTTACAGATACAAATTTCACAAACAAATTTATTTACAAAGAACAGATTCTGGCTGGCTACGTTAACTTCCAAAAGCAAATTAAAAAACTTGCCTTACAGTTTGGCTTGCGTGCCGAAAATACCGATGTACACGCATTGAGTGTAACCAGAGGTATTGCTTATACAAGACAGTATTTTAATTTATTTCCAACGGCAAGCATAGGATATAATAAAAATGATAAACATAATTTTCAACTATCATTTAATCGCCGCATAGATCGCCCAGATTATAATTCTTTTAATCCATACCGTCAGTTTTATGGCAACCTCTTATCTACCGGACAAGGTAATCCTTCTTTATTTCCATCTTATAGTAACAACTATGAGATATCACACAATTATAAAGGCAGCATCGGTCACTCATTTTCATACTCACGCACAGAAAATTTTATTTTCGGTTATCCGGTTCAAAATGATTCTTCAAAATTAACAATCAGCAAATTGGGCAATTTAAAAACGTTTGAGAATTATGCCTACTCAGTTTTTGTACAAAAAGATATAAAAAAGTGGTGGACACTTTCATTAAATGCAACCGCTTTCTACTTTAGTTTTAACGGAACAATAAATGGCACAAATTTTACGAAGGCGGCGCCGGCTGCCTATGGGTATATTTCAAATATGATTTTACTTCCTAAAAGTACAAAGATTGAGGTAAGCGCTCTCTATCTTAGTCCGTGGCTTAATGCCGTGAATAGTATTAATACTCGCTGGGCTCTCAACTTTGCTATCAAAAAATCTTTTTTAAACGATAAATTAAATTTTTCCATTGGGGTAAATGATTTGTTTTTTACTCTTGGTACAAGAAACACAGCCTATGTACCCAATCAAACATATAACGTAAATGTGACTTTTGATACACGTCGTTTTGTTACAGGAGTAACCTGGAGTTTTGGTAAAGTAAAAGTAGAGCAACGGGATGTGAAGGGTAACGATCCTGATAAAAAGCGATTAGGTCGTTAACGTTTAACTGCTAATACAAAAATCATTTTCAGTTTTTCAAAATCATAAATCAAAGTATAATTTTTAATCTGATTTATTTCAAGTAGTTTTGATACATGAGTCTGAAGAAAAATTCAAGACATATAGAAATTCACGGGCATCGTGGCGCACGGGGTTATTATCCCGAAAATACAGTAACCTCATTTATAGAAGCAGTTAAATTAGGAGTTGATACGTTAGAAATGGATGTAGTAATTTCTAAGGATGGACAGGTAGTAGTTTCTCATGAAGCCTGGATGAATGATGTTTTTTGTACTCGTCCGGATGGAATTGAAGTAGAAAAAAACTCAAGAGAGAAATACAACTTATATAAAATGCCCTTTTCAGAAATTGCAAAATACGATTGCGGCAAGCGTGGCAATGCAGAATTTCCTTTGCAAGAAGCTGTGCCCGAACATAAACCTTTACTTTCTGAAGTCATAACAAAAGTAGATGCCTATACAAAAGAAAATAAATTACTTTCTGTAAAATATAATATCGAAATAAAAACTGAAGTAGCGGAGAAAGATGGAGTTTTTAATCCGGACCCAAAAACATTTGTTACACTTGTATATAACGAAATTAAGAAACAAAATAGCATCGGGTGCACTAACCTTCAGTCGTTTGATGTAAGAATATTACAGGAAATCAAAAAGAAAGATCCTACAATAAAAATGGCTCTTTTAGTAGAAAATAAAGACGGACTGGAAATTAATTTGAAACGTTTAGGGTTTATTCCAAATACATACAGTCCCGATTTTTATTTGGTGGATGAAACACTGGTAAAAGATTTACAAGAAAAAAAGATACAACTGATTCCATGGACTGTAAATGAAGTGATGGACATGAGAAAACTTGTAGCATTGGGTGTTAACGGTATCATTACTGATTATCCCGACAGGGCAATCGATTTAATAAGAAAACACTAAACGCTTGAATTCTTTTTCTGCAAAAAACAGAGCTTCTTTCATTGAACAAATGAGTAATTCTCCTTTCGACCTTTTAATTATTGGTGGAGGAATTACAGGTGCAGGAATTGCCTTAGATGCAACTGCCAGAGGATTAAAAGTTGTTTTAATAGAAATGCAGGATTTTGCTTCCGGAACTTCCGGCCGCTCTACCAAACTTATTCACGGAGGGTTACGGTATTTAAAACAACTCGAATTTAAATTGGTTGCCGAGGTTGGAAAAGAAAGAGAAATTATTCATCGTATTGCGCCGCATCTTACAAAACCCGAACACATGCTTTTGCCCATTGTACAAAACGGTTCTTTGGGAAAATTTTCTGCGCGACTTGGCATGGTAGTTTATGAATGGCTTGCGGGAGTTAAAAAAGAAGAGAAGTATAAAAGTTTAACTATAGAAGAAACATGTATTGCAGAGCCTCTGTTGCGAAAAGATAATTTACTGGGAGGAATTCTTTTTTACGAATACAGAACTGATGATGCAAGATTGACCATTGAAGTTATAAAAGAAGCGGTAAGCAGAGGGGCTTTAGCAATAAATTACATGAAGGCAACAGGATTTGTTTATGAGAATGAAAAAATTATCGGTGCTAAAACAGAAAATCAATTGGAGGGCGGCGTGTATGAAATTAAAGCAAAGTACATTGTAAACGCAACCGGTCCCTGGGTTGATGCGTTGGATGATTTAGAAAAAAATCAAAGCAAACATAAACTGCATATTACAAAGGGAGTGCATCTTGTTGTTGATCAAAAAAAATTGCCGGTTAAGCAATCGGTTTATTTTGATACGTTTGATAAGCGAATGATATTTGTTATTCCGCGTGACGGAAAAACTTATATTGGAACTACAGATACTTTTTACGAAGGAAATTTACTAGAGCCAAAAATTACCGGACAAGATAAAAAGTACCTTTTAAAATGTGTAAATGATTATTTTCCCAATAACAAACTTGAACTCGAGGATATTGAATCGGGTTGGGCGGGGCTACGTCCACTAATAAATAAACCTGGTAAAGGCGCATCGGAAATTTCACGTAAGGATGAGGTTTTTATTTCCGACTCAGGGTTAATTATTATTGCCGGCGGAAAACTTACAGGATATCGTAAAATGGCGCAACGCATTGTGGATATTGTTGCAGGAAAAATTAAGTCGAAGGAAAAAAGAAATATTCAGGAATGTACTACAGATCAAATTCAAATTTCCGGAGGAAAAATAAAGGGAGATAATTTCTCTGAATTTGTAAAAAATAAAATTGCACAGGGAATTAATTTGGGCTTGACAAGTACAGAAGCCGAAGCCTTAACTTACCGATACGGTTCAAATGTAGATAATCTTTACAATATCATCTCGCAATTAAACGAAAAGGAAAAAAGTGAATTGCCTGTCATATTGCGCGCACAATTAATTTACGCGGTAGAAAACGAAATGTGTGCAACCCCTTCCGATTTTTTTATCCGAAGAAGCGGCTTACTTTATTTTGATATAGAGAAAGTAAAAAAACATAAAGACTCACTTATACTTTATATGCAAAGTCTCTTGGATATAAATAAAGAATTTGCTGAGCGGTATAACGCGGATTTACAAAATGCAATAGAGCATATCTAATCTAAACAATATTCTTCTTTTTCTCCTTAACTAAAAAAATTCCCAATACAACTGTAATTGCTGCAATAGAAACGGGATACCACAACCCTGCAAAAATATTTCCTGTTTTTACAACTAATGCCTCTGCTATCAGCGGAGTTAATCCGCCAAATACACCGAAGCCAATATGATAAGGAAGAGAAAGTGATGTATATCGAATGTTTACCGGAAAAAGTTCTACGAGAAATGCAGCAACCGGACCGTATGCCATACACACAAATAAAAGCTGAATAAAAATCATAAAGCCAATAATAAAAATATTTCTTTTCGGAAGTTTTACAGTATTTGTAATTTTTGTTTCTGTTAAGGGCTTTGATTTTAGTTTTTCTGTTTTTTCTATTCGTACAAAATCATTTACGTAAGTGTAAGTGTTTGTTATAACGGAATCGCCGACCTTATTTATTTTTGACTCTGTAAGAATAACAGATTTTATTTCTAAAGTTTTGTAATCTGCCTGAGCGGCCATTGTTTCATAAATGGGAAAATAAAAAACAGCAGCGAGCGCCATGCCGGTTAGCATAATCCATTTGCGCCCGATTTTATCACTCATACTTGCAAACACAATAAATAGAGGCGTACCAATTAATAAAACCGGAATGAGCATCCATTGTATTTGAGCGGCATCTATGTTTAAATTTTTTATGCAAAAATTCATTGCGTAGAACTGACCGGTGTACCAAACTACTCCTTGTCCGGCTGTTACACCAAACAAAGCAATGAGCACTAATTTTAAATTAGACCATTTGCCAAAACTTTCTTTCAGTGGATTTTTAGAAATCTTACCTTGCGTTTTTAATTCTGTAAACGCCGGAGATTCTTCCATCTTGCGGCGTATGTAATAAGAAACAATCACTAATAAAATAGAAACCAAAAAAGGTACGCGCCATCCCCAAACAGTAAAATCTTCGGCACTCATTATTGCTTTGCAGCTAAGTATTACCGCAAGCGAAATAAGCAAACCAATAGTTGCTGTAGTTTGAATGAAGCTGGTAAAAAATCCTTTTTTTCCTTCGGGGGCATGCTCTGCTACATAAATGGCTGCGCCTCCGTATTCACCACCGAGCGCGAGACCTTGTAAGGCGCGTAATAAAAAAACAATAATAGGTGCAAGTACGCCAATGCTTTCGTAATTAGGTATTAAACCAATGGCAAAAGTGGAGCCGCCCATAATGAGCAGCGTTAACAGAAAAGTATATTTTCTCCCGACTAAATCTCCTAATCTTCCAAAAACAATTGCGCCAAACGGACGAATGACAAAACCCACACCGAAAGCCGCCAGTGTTGCTAAAAAAGCAGCGGTAGGATTTTCTTTAGGAAAAAATTGTGAAGCAATAATAGGAGCAAGACTTCCGAAAATATAAAAATCGTACCACTCTATCATCGTCCCAACCGATGATGCAGTAATTACTTTACGTATAGATTTTATATTGCTCACGTTTTATATTAAAATTGTGAGTGGAAAGATACAAATTTTTGATTTGAGAGACTTATTGTAAATGGCTGGGATTAATTGTTCACCCCAAAAAATATACTAAAAATTACTGTTAAAACTAACCGTTCTCACTCTATTTTAACAAATCTCCACAGGTAAATTATTTTCTCTATCTTGCAATGATAAAATTTAAACTATGAGCAAAAAAACTACTCTTGTTACCCTACTTGCATTTGCAAGTGTATTAATTTCCCAAACATTTGCGCAACAAAACAGTGTGCGTTTAGCAAATGCAAATGCTGTTGCTTACAGCAAATTTACTAACCTGCCTAATTTTATAAAAATAACCGGACAAGAATTAAAAGAAGAGAATTTTGTCAATTGGGCAGTATATGCATTAAATGTTCCTAACACATCTACCTTTAAACCTTACAGCGTTGAAAAAGATGAGTTGGGCTATACACACACGCGCCACCAACAATACATCAATGATATTCCGGTTGAGGGTTCTATGCTTATTACGCACAGCGTAGGTTCGCAAATAAAAATGCTAAACGGTGATTACTTTCAAAATTTTAATTCAAATCTTTCTGCATCCTTAACTGAACAAAATGCTTTGCAATACGCTTTGCAAAAAGTGAATGCAAAAAAATACATGTGGGAAAACAAAACTTTTACCAATCAAAAAAGACAAACTACAAATAACCCGAATTTTACTTTTTTTCCGAAAGGAGAATTGGTAATGGTGCATAAAAAAGATGCCGACTATTCTGCAAACAACATGCGTGTAGCTTATAAATTTAATATTTATGCCGAAAAACCACTATACCGCGCAAATATTTTTGTTGATGCCAACAGCGGAGAAATTTTAGATGAACAAAATCAAATTTGTACCATTGATGTAGCGGGCTCAGCTGTTACAATGTATAGCGGTACTGTTACAATGACTTCTGATAGCACAGGCGTTGGTCAATATCGGTTACAAGAAACAGGACGTGGCAATGGTATTCAAACCTATAATTTGCAAAATGGCACTACGTATCAAAATGTAGATTTTACAAATAACTCAAGCACATGGAATCTTCCGGGCAACGATCAGGCAGCCGCAGACGCGCATTGGGGTGCAGAAATGACGTATGATTATTACAAATTAACGCATGGAAGAAACAGTATTGATGGAAACGGTTACGCTTTAATCAGCTACGTGCATTACGATGTAACTTTTGCAAACGCTTTTTGGGATGGACAAGAAATGACTTACGGAGATGGCGGCAGCGGTTTTACAATTATGACCGGACTGGATGTTTGCGGTCATGAAATTACACACGGCTTAACGAGTAATACTGCAAAATTAGGCGGTGGCGAAGCAGGTGCTTTAAACGAAGGCTTCAGTGATATTTTTGGAACAACCATTGAGGCTTTTGCACGCCCTACACAAAACGATTGGATAATGGGTGCTGAAATTATGACAAGTCACTCAGGCATAAGAGACATGTCAAACCCAAAAAGTTTAGGCCAACCTGATTGTTATCTTGGAGTTAATTGGGATACTAATTTGGAACCGCACCAGGATAATGGTCCTTGCATCTATTGGTATTATCTGCTTTGTCAGGGTGGCAGTGGAACAAACGACAACAGCAATGTGTATAATGTTACCGGTATCACAATGGCAAAAGCACAAATGATAGCATTCCGCGGATTAACAGTTTATTTTACACCGAGTACAACTTATGCTGATGCGCGCAGATACACCGTGCAGGCAGCAACAGATTTGTATGGAGCGTGTTCTCCAGAATTGCAATCAACAACCAATGCATGGTATGCAGTTGGAGTAGGAGCGCAGTACTCTGCGTCAAATGTAACGGCAGGTTTTTCTACAAGCGCGATAACATGTGCGCTGCCTTTACATGTAACTTTTACAAACTCTTCTGCAAACGGCGCAAGTTATAATTGGACTTTTGGTGACGGAGGATTAAGTACTTCGCCTTCACCAACATATACCTATACTACTGCCGGAAATGATACCGTTAAATTAGTTGCAACAAGTTGCACAGGTGTAAAAGATTCAACTACACTAATTCTTGCTGTTGGATCGATTGCTGTAACCACACAAATTGCGGAAGGATTTGAAACGATAAATCTTCCGAACGCAGATTGGAATATTTCAAGTTTGGGTACAAACTGGGCAGTAACATCTACAGCAGCCGCTACGGGAGTAAAATCTGCAATGATTGACAATATGATTAATACTGCGGGCGACACCAGTATTTTAGAAACTGTATCTTATGATATTTCTACTTATGTAACGCCTAAATTATTTTTTAAAATGGCGTATCAACAAAAAGCAACCGCTAACAGCGATAAACTGCAAGTGTTTACTTCTATTGATTGTGGCAACACGTGGATATCACGATGGGCAAGAGTAGGAACAACCTTAGCAACAGTAACTCCTCCAAGCACAGCGCCTTTTGTGCCGAGCCCTTCGCAGTTTACTACCTATACCGTAAACATTAATGGCGTGAGCGGCCAACACAATGTGCGTTTTAGATTTAAGTTTTTTGCAGATGCAACTGCACCCGGCAACAATATTTATTTAGATGATATTAATTTATACGACGCATCTATCGGAATTGAAAAATTTAATCAGAATTTTGAATTAGCAATTTATCCAAATCCCTCATCGGGAAATGTGAATGTTGATTTTAACCTGAGTGAAAAGCATAACATTGCAATGACCGTAACTGATGTGTTAGGAAGAATGATAGAATCAATTCCGGTTAAGCAATATCCGGCAGGAGAAGCTAAACTTAATATTGCCGAAAAAACTAGTTATCAACCCGGAATTTATTTTGTAAACATAAACGTTGACGGACAGGTAATTTCAAAGAAAATAATTATCGAGTAGAATTATTTTTTCGAAATAATTTCCTTAACCATATCGGGTTTATTGGTAATTATTCCGTCTACCCCAATTCTTATTAAACGTTTTGCTGCTCGTTTTTTATTTACGGTCCACGCAAAAACTGTTTTGTTCTGGCTATGCAGTTTGCGGATTAATTTTCTATTTACAAAAACATAATAAACATTTACACCTTGCCAGTTTTCAAACTTATCTTTATTAAACTTTTTAGAAAAATTAAAACTGGTAAGCGGCAATTTAAACACAATTAATTTTTGCAGTTTTATGCCTGTATTCTGTTTGTTGATATCAAGCAAAGCAGTTTTATCAAACGAGTGAATAATATTTACCCAACTAAAAGCATTATTGTCTTTAATAATTTTAATAATGCGCTGTTCTATGCCCGGATAATAATTGTTTCCTTTTTTCAGTTCAATTAATAATTTACAGCGGCCGTTTATAAATTTTATGGCAGAATCGAGTGTAGGCGGATGTTCGTTTAATTTTTTAAATACCAAACTACTGAAATCAGCAGCACTAATATTTTTGATGAGAATTTTTTTGCCATACTTTTTTGAAAAACTCTCTTGCACTATACAGGTGCGGTTTACGGTAAGGTCGTGCATAATAACAACTGTACTGTCTGCTGTTTGATGCACATCTGTCTCAATATAATCTGCCCCTAATTGAATAGCTTTTTCAAAAGCGGCCAAACTGTTTTCAATGGCGTATGCGCTGGCACCGCGATGCGCAATAATCAAAGTCTGTGAAAAACTACTGAATACAAAACTCAAATAAAAAAGTAAAAAACTGATTCTATGCATTTTGTCGGCGGTAAATTCAGCCCAAAAATAATCTAATACAATCAATTTCAGTATTTTCTTTTAGAGGAGTCCCGGTCAACACAAAATTGTTGTTAAAAAACTCCACACATACTCTGCAAGTAATTTTTTATACATATCTTTAATTCGTCAACCAAAAACATGAAATCATGAAGCGATATTTTTCTTTAGCGGGCGCAGTAATATTTTTAGGAAACGTACTTTTTGCACAAACACAAATAACTAACGGAGGCTTTGAGCAATGGGATAATGCAGGGACTGCCAGTGCAGAGCCTACTAATTTTAATTCTAATAAAACAGGTTCAAATACAGCGCAACTCGGACCGCAAACATGTTTTCAGGACGCTTCCGTTGTCCATTCGGGTTCATCTGCAGTACGTATGGAAACCAAATATTATATTCTTGCCGTTGTAAACGGAAGTATTACCACGGGCGTTGTTGATGCGCCAAGTTCAAATAAATCGGAAGGATATATTGGCACCATAAATTATAGTACAGCAACAGATGTTAGGCGCATGAGTTTTACAGGTAGACCCGATAGCATTGTGGGATGGTATCAATACACACAAGCAACGGGCGGTACAGGCGCTGCAAGCGAACAAGGAAAAGTGATAGCTATTTTGCACACCGGTAATTATTACGACCCGGCTGTTCCTGTAAACAGTAATCACCCCGATTCTTCAGTAAATAAAATTGCAGATGCGCTTTTTCTCACGCCTATGGCTGCTGTAACAACATGGACTCGCTTTAGTGTGGCATTTAATTATGTTAATGGAAATACACCTGCTTACATTATGATTAGTGCTACACCTTCAAATAACCAAAATACGGCGGCGCCTAATTCTTCCTCTACAGGAAGTAAAATGTGGTTAGATGATATTGCTGTTATTTATAATCCTAACTCAATAGTAAGTCAACAAAATAAAAATCAAAACGTAAAAGTATTTTGTACTGATAAAACGGTGTATGTTGATTTCTTAAACAGAAACGATGAGCAATCAACGCTTTCAGTTTTTGATTTAACCGGCAAAGCAGTTGCTTCTCAAAAATTAGAAAATAACAAACTAAATTCAGTAAATATTTCAACGCTGAATACCGGAATGTATTTATATCAAATAACAGGTTCTGCTTATCAAAAATCGGGTAAATTTATTGTTGAGTAATAATTTTTCCCTACTAAGTGAAACTTTTTTCTATCTATGAGCCTACGGATATGCTGTATATTTTTATTTGCAATTTTTAATTCAGTCAATACTTTTTCTCAACAAACCGGAATTTTAAAAGGCGTTGTGTATGATTTTGATACACACGAAAAATTACCCGGAGCAACTATTCGGTTGGTAAAAAATTTAAGCAGAGGTGCTTCAACGGATATTGACGGAAAATATTTACTTGAACTAGATACAGGGTATCACCAATTAATTTGCAGTTATATTGGTTTAAGAAGCGATACTTTTTCTGTACATATTTCTGATAATGCAATTAAAGAACAAGACATTCATTTAAAAAATTTATCCAAGACATTAGAAACCGTTGTTGTTTCTTCCGGAAAATTTGATCAGCGCATTGAGGATATTACTGTATCTATGGAAGTGTTGAAGCCAAAATTAATAAACAGTAAAAATACAACCAGTATAGAAACAGCTTTAGAACAAGTGCCCGGACTCAGCATTATTGATAACGATCCGCAAATACGAGGAGGAAGCGGTTTTACATTTGGTGTGGGTAGCCGTGTTGCAGTTATGGTTGATGGAATTCCGCTTTTAAGCGGTGATGCAGGAAGACCCGAATGGAGTTATATTCCGGTAGAAAATATTGAGCAGGTAGAAATCATTAAAGGAGCTTCTTCGGTGCTTTACGGTTCCTCCGCTTTAAATGGAGTAATAAATATCAGAACGGCTTATCCGCGCAGCAAACCAAAAACAGTTATTAGTGTTTCATCAGGCGCTTATAGTTTACCGAAATCTCCTGCAGAAAACTGGTACAACAAAGCTATTCCGGGTTACAGCAACGTAAATTTTTTGCACTCGAGAATTATAAATAATAATTTAGATTTTGTTGTTGGAGGAAATTTTAATTTAGACCAAGGGTATATTGGCCCGCCGCCGCCCGTCGTCTACATGCCCATTGATGTCAAAAAAGCATTGATGGTTACAGACTCAATTTATACTTACAACAATAACGATATGCTTAAAATAAGAGGCAGGGTTAATTTTAATTTACGTTATCGCTCAAAAAAAATTCAAGGATTAAATTATGGTATAAATGGAAATGCGATGCTTAACAAAACAAACATGGTGCTTGCTTGGCTAAATGATTCTACGGGTTTATATAAAGGGTATCCGGGAGCGGTATTTTTAGAACATCAAATGCTTTTTAATGTGGATCCCTTTATTAAATATACTTCCGGCGAGGGAATCAGTCATAGTTTAATAACTCGCATTTTTCATACCGATAATCAGATAAGCGGAAACCAATCTAACCGTGGCACAAATTATTTTGGCGAATATCAGTTTCAGCGTTCATTTAAAGAAATTGCATTAACGTTTACAGGGGGCTTAGTCAACAATCTTTCTTTCTCTTATTCTAAATTGTATGCATCAAGTGGCACGCCTTCCAACAAAGTACACAATGTTGCGGGTTACGGACAGATAGATAAAAAACTCTGGAGTATTATTAATTTGTCGGGCGGCTTTAGGTACGAATATTTTAAAATGAACGATTTACAAAGTGTAGTGGCTCCAATTTTTAGAGGAGGCGCAAATATAAAATTGTTGAAGGCAACTTTTTTGAGAGCAGATTTCGGACAAGGATTTCGTTATCCAACCATCACCGAAAAATATATTGAAACCAAAGCAGGTATGTTCGCAGTTTTTCCTAACCCAGATTTAAAACCCGAGACAAGTAAAAGTTTTGAAGTAGGATTAAAGCAAGGTTTTAAAATTGGCGGCTTTATGGGTTATTTAGATGTGGCGGGATTTTTTCAAACGTATAAAAACACAATTGAATTTTTATTTGGAGAATGGGACCCCACTATTTCTTTGGCGGGATTTAAATTTTTAAATACAGGCGAATCTATGGTGCGTGGGTTAGATTTTTCTTTAGCGGGGACCACACCGGAAAAAAATAAAAAATTTGGAGTCACCGCTTTGCTAGGATATACCTATGTAGAGCCCGTTTCTTTAACTCCAGATTATGTTTATGCCCATGATAAATCTTTAGGAGGAACTGGGCAGCCCTTGAGTTATAAAAGTACTAGTATGGATACTATTGGCAATATAATGAAATACCGGTTTAAGCATTTGGTAAAAGCTGATATTGAATTTAAAATATATAGGTTTGCTATTGGGGGCAGTTATCGCTACTACAGTAAAATGCAAAACATAGATAAAGCGTTTGAGGATTTAGAATTGTTAACCAATAACCCATTTATGTCTCAGATGAAAATAGTGAATTATTGGCGCGGACACAGCGGCTTTGATATTTTTGATTTCAGAATCAGCTACCGATTTAATCCGCATCATAAAATTTCTATTGTATGTAATAATGCCACCAATCTTTCCTATATGCTTCGCCCAATGAAAATTGAAGCGCCAAGAACAACAGCTGTTCAATATGTTTTTGAATTTTAATAAACTTACATTTGTCTTTGCAAAATGAAAACTACAAGTCTACAGGATTTAAAAAAAGAAGTACAGGAATTGTCCCCAAAAGAATTGGTAGAATTATGTATTGCGCTTGCCAAGTATAAAAAAGACAACAAAGAATATTTAGGATATTTATTATTTGAAGCGCATAACAAAACACAATTTATTGCGGAAGTGAAAGTGGCTATGGATGAGCATTTTACCGAATTGCAAAACCAAAGCAATTTGTATTATGTAAAAAAAGGATTGAGAAAACAGTTGCGTTTACTTACTAAATACAGCAAGTATGTAAATGACAAATCACTGACTGCCGAACTGCTTATATATTTTTGCAAAAAATTAAAACAGTCGGGCATACCGTTTCATAAAAACAAACTGATTGTTAATTTATATGCGTTGCAACTAAAAAGAATAAACGCACTCGTTGTTTCCTTTCATGAAGATTTGCAACAGGATTACCTGCAGGATTTAGAAGACATAAGTGCTTAAATGAAATTTATGAAATAGCCATTGAGACTAAAACACAAATTAGAATGAAGATTTCGAACCGAACCGGCGTATTTAATGCGACTTTTTAAAAACATATATAATGCGCATTAATTCAATTTTAAATTTATTTTTCGTTACAAATATTCTTTTGTTTTTTTCCTGCGGACTGGATAAGAGCGTAGAAAATTTAACTGCGCAGAATTTTTACAATGATTGTCCGCCGGAAGGCACTGCGAAAACAGAACACCTTGCGCAGCTTAATCGCTTAAAAAACAGAAACACATTTCCTAAGTCAGAAGATTTTGACTCAACTATTACTTTAAAAAAATTGCTTGAGCAGGGAGATGACAGAGAACGTTGGGATATTTTAAAAGCTGCAAAAATTACCGGTTATGTATATGATGTAAAACCCGGGGGAATTGAAACCTGCAATTGCAAAGCAAAAGAAATTGAGGCAAGAGATACACATATTGAAATTTTACTTGACCCTATGAACGACAATAAAATGCAACGGGTAATTGTAGAAGTTACTCCGCGCATAAGGGAACTCATGAAAAACAAAGGAGAAGATTGGAGCACCGGTAAATTAAGAGATAAGTTACTTGGCAGATGGATAAATTTTGAAGGGTGGATTTTGTTTGATGAAGAACATGCAAGTCAGGCAGAAAATACAAATCCGGGAAGAGAAAGAAACTGGCGCGCCACAGCTTGGGAAATACATCCCGTAACAAATTTTAAAATAGTAAGTAAACCTAATTAGTTATTTTAAAAAATTGCGTTAAGTTTTATTTTGACTAAAGTCTGATTGATTTATTAAATCAATAGCCCCGACCTTAAGGTCGGGGCTATTAGTTATGATAGAGAATGGATTTTAGCCCCAAGACGACTAATTTTTATTTACTCAACCGCTAAGCGTTTGGTAATTTTAGATTGCTTGTTGCTTAGTTCTGCAAAATAAACTCCTTTTTGCAATCCGCTAAGCGGAATTATTAATTCATCTTTTCCAAAAGACAAAACAGTTGTCAGCACTTCTACGCCTAATGCATTGTAAATTTTTATGGTTGTATTTTCGCTTACCGGAAAATTGGTACGCAAAGTTACCTGCTCGGTAGCCGGATTGGGAAACAAGCCTATGCCTGCAGTTTTTAATTGGTGTATACCTGCAGTTTTGTTATTTGTAATATTTGATTTTGATTTTACGATGGCCGAAAATGTGCTGTTATTGCCTTGTCTTGCTGTTGGAGAACAAGACAAACTCCATTGTGTAGCCAATCTCCATTGTCCATTTGGAAAAGATGAAATATTTGGATCTACCCAATTATTTGTTGCTCCGGAAACGGTATCTATAGGATGCCATACACCCGTGCTGTTATCGTCCTGAAGCACAACATAATTATTAACACTTCCGGTACCGGTACCTTCAATATCATATTGATTCCAATTATAATTAGCAATATTTTGTAAGCAATATAAAACTGTGTGGTAAGGTCCCATTTGGCTATATCCTCCGGCGGTTTTCCAAATACCCAATTTATAGCGGTGCAATTTAATATTAGGATTTCCTGCGGTATCCATATCTAAAAACATACTGAATGCGGCAGAATCATTGCCCATAATACGATTGTACGTTCCGGTATTATTTTCACGATATAAAATAAAACTGTCTACCGCCGCAAACTGGGTTTTATCGTAATAAATTAGATTGTGTTTAGAAGAGTCATCAACCGTAACCATACAAATGCCGGGAGCTACAGTTACCTGTGCTTTTCCAATAAAAGCTAACCCTGCTAATGCAAATAAAAAATAGTAGATTTTTTTCATATGAGTAGTTTTTAATAAGTAAATATAAAAAAAATTCCTGAGCATTGCAACAAAGCCCTATTTTTGCCCCATGCCAATTTTAATTAACGGTAAGGAAGTTTCTGAGCAAATACAAGTGCAAATTGCTGCTGATGTGGTTAAATTAAAGCAGGAAGGTAAAAAAACACCGCACTTGGCTGCCATTCTAGTTGGAAATGACCCGGCAAGCCATACCTATGTAAACGCAAAAATAAAAGCCTGCGAAAAAGTAGGGTTTAAGTCGAGTTTAGTGCAGTTTGATGAATCGGTAACTGAAAAAGAACTTTTGATGATGATTGATGAGCTGAATAACGACGAGGATATTGACGGATATATAGTTCAGCTTCCCATTCCCAAACATATTTCAGAGCAAAAAGTAATTGAGGCCGTAAAACCGAGTAAAGATGTAGATGGTTTTCACCCTATAAACGTTGGGCGTTTGGTATTGAATTTACCAACTTATATAAGCGCCACCCCTTATGGAATTATTCAATTATTGGAACATTATAAAATTGAAACAAGCGGCAAACACTGTGTAGTTATTGGGCGAAGTAATATTGTGGGCACACCTATAAGTATTTTAATGGCTAAAAACACACAGTATGCCAATTGCACGGTTACACTTTGTCACAGTAAAACAATCAATCTGAAAGAACATACATTGCGTGCCGATATTATTATTGCCGCTATTGGTAAACCCGATTTTGTTACTGCTGACATGATAAAAGAAGGCGCCGTAGTTATTGATGTTGGTATTAATCGTGTACCAAGTACTCAAACCAAATCGGGATTTAAATTGGTTGGCGATGTAAAATTTGATGAAGTTGCTCCAAAATGCGCTTACATTACACCTGTTCCGGGAGGAGTTGGACCAATGACTATAGCTTCTTTATTAAAGAATACTTTGTTGGCAGCGAAGAAAGAAATCTATAAGTAGTTTGTTATATTTCTTTCCCCTGTGGGGGAAAGATACAGATAGGGGGCAACCGGATTTACGAAATTATTTTACGTTAGCGATTGTAGCGTAAAGCCCGGAGGTGCCTGCCACCGGAGGCACCGAGGACTTGCAGCGAAAAGCGCGACCCCGCCCGGATTACAGAAAAAAAAGAAATTACACACGCGGGGTAACGCCGAAAAATGTATTAAAACAAACTATAAAATATATCCCTTCTTTGTAAAAAAAACCTATTTTTGAAGGATAAATTTTTGAGACTATGAATATTCACGAATATCAGGGCAAACAAATATTAAAATCTTTCGGAGTAACGGTTCAAGAAGGCATTGTGGCAGAAACTGTAGAGCAAGCTGTAGATGCTGCCAAAAAACTGAAAACAGATTTTAACAGCGATTGGGTTGTTATAAAAGCCCAAATACATGCAGGTGGTCGTGGTAAAGGAGGAGGAGTAAAACTGGCCAAAAATTTAGATGAGGTAAAAGAAAAAGCTATTGCCATTTTAGGTATGCAATTAGTAACACCTCAAACAAGTGCCAAAGGGAAAAAAGTACATAAAGTTTTAGTGGCACAGGATGTTTACTATCCGGGAGCAACTCCTACTAAAGAATTTTACATGAGTGTGTTGTTGGATCGCGCAAAAGGACATGTTACCTTCATCTATTCTACAGAAGGCGGAATGGACATTGAACACGTAGCAGAACATACCCCCGATAAAATCTGGAAAGAAGAAATTGATCCAAGAGTAGGTATCCGCGATTTTCAGTGTCGGAAAATTGCTTTCAATTTAGGTTTGAGTGGGAATGCGTTTAAAGAAATGACAAAATTTGTTGCCAATCTTTATAAAGCGTATGACAGCATCGACGCCTCTTTATTCGAAATAAATCCGCTGTTAAAAACATCCGACGATAAAATTATTGCAGTTGACGCTAAAGTAAGTTTTGATGGTAACGGCCTGTATCGTCACCCTGATTATGAGGCTATGCGTGACCTTAACGAAGAAGACCCAACCGAAGTAGAAGCAAAAAATGCTGAACTTAACTATGTGAAATTAGACGGAAATGTAGGTTGTATGGTTAACGGTGCCGGTTTGGCTATGGCTACTATGGATATTATTAAACTAAGTGGTGGCGAGCCTGCTAATTTCCTTGATGTGGGTGGTACTGCCAATGCAGAACGCGTAGAAAAAGCCTTTCGCATCATCTTAAAAGACCCTAATGTAAAAGCTATTTTAGTGAATATTTTTGGTGGAATTGTGCGTTGCGACCGTGTGGCGCAAGGTATTGTAGATGCCTATAAAAACATGGGTACTATACCTGTTCCGCTTATAGTGAGGTTACAGGGCACCAATGCGGTAGAGGCTAAAAAGCTTATAGATGCCTCAGGCTTAAAGGTATATTCGGCCATACAATTGCAGGAAGCTGCCGATTTAGTTAAAAAAGTAATAAATAATTAATAGATTTGCTTAATATTTATCGTATGAAAAAAATCTTCTTAAGTAAAGCATCATTGTTAGGTTTGAGCGCAGTGCTTTTTTTAGCTTCTTGCGGCAACAGCAATAAACCTGAGGGTGACGATGACCACCTCGATTCAACAAAAGTTGATACAACGGCTGCAAACAACAATGTTTCATCTAACGAAATGTCTTACCAAATTCCTTCGCCTAAAGAAATGTTTTATTTCATCAGGCAGGTTGGTAGTAAAAACAATAAACGTACAGATGTGCTTAACAGTCCTGATAACGCAAAAAGTTATGGCGACCCGAAAGCAAAAGCCGTAAACTTTGGTATTTACAGCTGCGATTTAACCTATTGCTCTATTTTTGAGATAGGCACAGAGGCCATCAAATATTTTAAAGTTGTAAAGCAATTAGGCGATGAAATTGGTGTTGCTACCAGCGTAAAACCGGAAACGTTAAAACGTTTAGAAAAAAACATGGGTACTCCCGATTCATTAGTTGAAATTGCTGATGACATGTATTTTTCTTCTTTTGAAACGTTGCAAAACGGACAACAAGGCAACACACTTGCTTTAGTTGTTGCAGGTGGCTATATTGAAGGTTTATACATTGCTACTAATTTAATTAAGTACGATAAAAACAATCCGGCTGTTGAACGTATTGCGGGTGAGAAATTTACTCTTGAAAATATTATCGATTTCATGAAAAAATATGAAAGCGATGCGGGTGTAAAAGAAGTCATTGGTAAATTGGCAGAACTAAAAACCGCGTTCGATCAGGAAGTAACTGAAAAGAAAATCGAGAAAACTGAGAAAAAGAATGAAAAATCTAAAGTAACAGTACTTGCCGGCGGAGAAGAACTTTTAATGACAGAAGCGCAATACAAAGCAATTGCAGAAAAAGTAGCCGCTATAAGAAATTCATTTATTGTAAATAAGTAAAATAAACAGTATGAAGAAAGTATTTTTAATTTTAACCGTATGTTTAAGCTTAAGCTTAACCAACCTATTTGCTCAAGCAAGTGTATGTGGTCAATTCCATAAATCAAATTGTATTATTGAAGGTACCCGCGCCGATAGAAAATTGTTTCAATACAACTCGCAATCTAAAAGCGGATTATTTGCACAAGGTTCTACTTCTAAAATGCGTTGCGTAGTTTATAAAGGTATGGATTACCGTATGACAGTTTGCTGCGAAACCACTTTGGGCGATAAAATTAATTTTAAAATTTTTGACGGACGTACACAAGAGTTATTATTTGACAGCCAAAAAAATGATGATACTCATCAGTTTGAATTTCAGGCGGGTTCTACACGTCAGTTAGTTATTGAAGTTACTGTGCCTACAGGTGAGGTGAAAGAAGAAAAAGGTAAACCTATTGATGCGGCTTGTGTTGGTATGCTTATAGAACATAAGGTTTCTGATAAAACAGGATTTTCGCAGTATTAATTAAAGGCAATAAATGTAAAAAGAACCCTTCTGCTAAAACGGAAGGGTTTTTTGTTTATACAAACATAGTAACGGGGTTCTCTAAAAACACTTGAAGTGTTTGTAAAAAGGCTGCACCTGTAGCGCCATCAACTACGCGATGATCGCAGCTTAAAGTTATCTTCATTACGTTACCGGGTACAATGGCACCGTTCTTTACAACGGGTATTTGTTTAATGCCGCCTACTGCTAAAATGCAGGCTTCGGGTGTGTTAATGATAGAAGTAAATTCATCAATGCCAAACATACCTAAATTAGAAACGGTAAATGTATTTCCTTCCCAGTCTTTTGGTTGTAATTTTTTTTCTTTTGCTTGTTTACCAAAATATTTTGCTTCTGTAGAAATTTCCTGCAATGATTTTCCGTCTGTAAAACGAATTACCGGCACAAGCAATCCGTCTTCAACGGCAACCGCCATACCAATATGTATGTGATGGTAGTAACGAATTTTATCTCCCAGCCAACTTGCATTTACTTTAGGATGTTTGCGTAAAGCAGCGGCACACGCTTTAATAACAATATCGTTATAAGAAATTTTTACGTCTTGTACTTTATTAATGGCTTCACGCGATGTGATACAATGATCCATATCAATTTCCATAGTAAGATAAAAGTGAGGAGCTGAGGTTACACTCTCAACCAAACGTTTTGCAATAACTTTACGCATTTGCGAAACAGGTTCATCACTGAAACTTTCTGTTCCAACAAAAGTAGAAACACTTTTTCCTGATGAAGGATTATAAAACTCTATATCTTTTTTAGTGATACGTCCAAAATCTCCACTTCCGTGTACAACTGCTAAATCAATACCTTTATCTTTTGCTATTTTTTTCGCGAGAGGCGATGCTTTTATTCTTCCGTTTGTATTTGAATGTTGAACAACCGTTTCCTGTTTTGTTTGTTCTGCAACTTTTACTTGCTGCTTATTGCCTCCTGCTACTGCCTCCTGCTGCTTTACTTCAGCAACAGCAACTTGTTTAACGCCAGCATTTGCTTTTTCATATTCAACAATTTTAGAAACATCTTCTCCGCCTTTTCCTACAATGGCAAGTAAAGAATCAATAGCCGCAGGTTTTCCTGCTTCTGCTCCAATGTAAAGTAATATACCGTCGTAAAAAGATTCGAACTCCATCGTTGCTTTATCGGTTTCAATATCTGCAAGCAATTCTCCGTTCTTAATTTTATCTCCTACTTTTTTATGCCACTTTGCAACAACACCTTCCGTCATGGTATCACTTAGCTTGGGCATGCGAATAATATTTACAGTAGAAGGAATTTCCGGTTTCGAAATATTTTCTGACTTTACTTCTTGTTTACTAATCACTGCTTCCTGCTTGCTTACAACTTCCGGCTGTTTACTGCCTCCTGCCACTGCCTCCTGCTTACTTGCCCCGGCAATTAAACTTTTTATATCCTCTCCTTCTTTTCCAACAATCGCTAATAACGAATCAATAGCAACGGGTTTTCCTGTTTCTACACCAATGTATAATAATACACCGTCGTAAAAAGATTCAAACTCCATAGTGGCTTTATCGGTTTCGATATCAGCAAGCAATTCGCCGTTCTTAACTTTATCGCCCACTTTTTTGTGCCACTTTGCTACAACACCTTCTGTCATGGTATCACTCAACTTGGGCATCTTAATTACTTCAGCCATATTTTGATTTACAATTTTATTTCTTCCGGCGTCTCGACTACGCTCGACGTGACAATGTTATTCTTTTATAAATGGATAATCCTGTTGAACATACACATCATGAAACAATTCTTCCGGATCAGGATAAGGAGATTCTTCTGCAAATTTTACAGCATCTTCAACTATAGCTTTTACTTTTGCTTCAGCTTTTTCTATTCCCGCATCATCAATCCAATTATTTTTTTTCAATGTTTCAATAACTTTATCAATTGGGTCTTGATGTTTGTATTCTTCCACTTCGTCTTTTGAACGATACGTTCCCGGGTCGCTCATGCTGTGTCCGCGGTAACGATATGTTTTCATTTCTAAAAGTGTGGGACCATCACCTCTGCGTGCGCGAGCTGCCGCTTCTTCAATTGCTTCATGAACGGCTTCTACTGTCATACCATCAACTGGTTTCGCGGGCATATCGTAAGCCAAACCAAGTTTCCATAAATCTGTTACATTACTGGTACGTTCTACTGAAGTACCCATTGCGTAATGATTATTTTCTATAATGAAAATTACAGGAAGTTTCCATGTCATAGCCATATTAAAGGCTTCGTGCAATGCACCCTGACGAATTGCTCCATCTCCCATTGCGCAAACACAAAGATTATCAGTACCATTATATTTTTCCGCAAATGCTAATCCGGCTCCCAGTGGAATTTGCCCGCCTACAATACCGTGCCCACCTACAAAACCATGTTCTTTGCTAAACATGTGCATCGATCCGCCTTTGCCTTTTGAGCAACCGGTAATTTTTGCAAACAACTCTGCCATTACATATTTGGGTTCAAGTCCAAGAGCAATAGGATGTACGTGATCTCTGTAAGCGGTAATGTGTTTATCGCCTTTTTTGGTGGCGCTGGCAGTACCGGCTACTATGGCTTCTTGCCCATTATAAAGGTGACAAAAACCTTTAATTTTTTGCATGGTATAAAGCTGACCGGTGCGCTCTTCGAAGCGGCGCATAAGCAACATGGTTTCATACCATTTCAAATAATTTTCTTTGGTAAACTTTAATTTTTTTTCGGAGGTCTTTTCGGCTACTTTTCCCATGAGGTAAAATTACGTCTTACAAAAATAGCAAAAATACCTTAGTAAAAGTGGTTAGTGAAAAGGGATTAGGGCTTAGTAAAACTGCTGTTTTTATTTATGAAATGCGTTGTATTTGCGTTAGGGATGCAAAGGGCTTGGTTCTTTTGCTCCCGCCTTTTCGGCGGGACAAAAAACGGAGCGAAGCGACCCCGACGCAGCCCGACCCCGCCCATTTTTCACAGGGTGAAAGGCGATTTTAATAGCGGGGGAACGCCCGAAAATTGACTATATTTGCACCCCTGCCTAAAAAAAGCACGTAACGGCAGGCAAGCCTATAAAATAAGATGAACGAGATACGCAACTTTTGTATAATTGCCCACATTGACCACGGAAAATCTACGTTGGCAGACCGTTTGTTGGAATACACCAATACCATTAACAAGCGCGATATGCAAGCGCAGGTGTTGGACGATATGGATTTGGAAAAAGAGCGAGGCATTACTATTAAAAGTCACGCCATAAAAATGGACTATGAGTACAAAGGACAAAAATTTGTACTCAATTTAATTGATACTCCCGGTCACGTTGATTTTAGTTACGAAGTTTCCCGTTCAATTGCAGCTTGCGAAGGTGCGCTGTTAATTGTTGATGCTGCGCAGGGTATACAGGCGCAAACAATTTCTAATTTGTATTTAGCGCTTGAGCATGATTTAACTATCATCCCTATTCTAAATAAAATTGATTTACCAAGTGCAGAACCTGAGTTGGTGAAAGATCAGATTGTAGATTTATTGGGTTGCAAACGCGAAGAGATATTAGCCGCATCAGGCAAAACCGGAATGGGTGTTCACGAAATTTTAGCTGCTATCGTTGAGCGGATTCCTGCTCCTAAGGGAGATGAAAATGCTCCGTTACAAGCTTTGATTTTCGATTCTGTTTTTAATTCTTTCAGAGGAATTATTGCTTATTTCAGAATTTATAATGGTTGCATTAGAAAAGGTGATAAAGTAAGGTTTGTAAATACCGGTGCCGAATATAATGCCGATGAGGTTGGAGTTTTACGATTAAAACAAGAGCCGCGCGACATTGTAAAAACAGGCGATGTTGGCTATATAATTTCCGGTATTAAACAAGCAAAAGAAGTTAAAGTTGGCGATACAATTACGACTGTTGCAAATCCTTGCACAACAGGCATACAAGGTTTCGAAGATGTAAAACCAATGGTGTTTGCAGGTATTTATCCTGTTGATACCGAAGATTACGAAGAGCTGCGTTACTCAATGGAAAAATTGCAATTGAACGATGCATCACTAACATGGGAACCTGAAAGCTCTGCGGCGTTAGGTTTTGGATTTCGTTGCGGATTTTTAGGAATGCTGCACATGGAAATTATTCAGGAACGGTTGGAGCGTGAGTTTAACATGACGGTTATTACCACTGTGCCTAACGTATCGTACATTGCATATCAAACCAACGGAGATGTTGTTATTGTAAATAACCCAAGCGATTTACCTGATCCCGGTCGTATTGATTATATCGAAGAACCTTACATCAAAGCAAGTATCATTACTAAGTCGGAATACATTGGTCCGATTATGACTTTGTGTATTGAGAAGCGCGGACAAATTGTAACGCAGAATTATTTAACGGCCGACAGAGTTGAATTAATTTTTGAAATGCCATTGGGAGAAATCGTATTTGATTTTTACGACAGGTTAAAATCTATTTCAAAAGGATACGCTTCGTTTGATTATCATAAAATTGGAATGCGTCAATCTGAATTGGTGAAACTTGATATTTTATTGAACAGTGAACCTGTAGATGCTTTGTCTGCTTTAATTCACCGCAGCAACGCGCATACTTTCGGTAAAAAGATTTGTGAGAAATTAAAAGAACTTATTCCGAGGCAACAATTTGAAATTCCAATTCAGGCAGCAATAGGTGCAAAAATTATTGCACGCGAAACTATTCGTGCAATACGTAAAGATGTTACGGCAAAATGTTACGGCGGAGATATTTCGCGTAAACGCAAGCTTATCGAAAAACAAAAGGAAGGTAAAAAACGTATGAAGCAGGTGGGTAATGTAGAAATTCCGCAGAGTGCTTTTATGGCTGTGTTAAAGCTTAACGATTAACCCATCCTAACCTCCCCACAGGGCAGGAACAAATACAACTCTTGCTTAATTTCAAGTTAAATTCAAGGCAATATACTTATGGTTTTGCTTCATGTTGTATTTCTCTCCCCCTGTGGGGGAGAGACACAGAGAGGGGGTGAAATGTTTGCGCTTTTTGTACCTTTACTTCATGTTTCCCTTTTGTAAGAAAATACTTTTCACTTTTATTTTATGCTCTTCCTTAAATTTTTATAGCCAGGATTCATTAAGATATCGCAGCACTACTATACAAATCTCAGCCGCTAATTTTGTACTTATTTCTCCGGTATATCCGCAAATACCCAGATTTTATCCTTCCGGCTCGCTTAGTTTAAAATCATCCCGCACAGATAGCCTCTACGCTCCGTTAAAAAAATTTAATTTTATGATTACTGTGGGTGCAGCGGCCTCGCGCTTTTTATTAAGCGATGATGTGTTTTTTAAAAACTTTTTAGATAAAAGCCCTATGCCTGTTTTTTCAAAACGTTTCTGGGGTGGTTTCGGAATAAATTATCGTAGGGCTATTTCAAGCAAACTTATTTTAGATATAGATGTGGCACCCTGTGTACAGATAATAGTCGATAAATCAGAAGAAACAAGAACCGATACCTCCTCATGGGAATCGAAAGGCTTTGAAGATATTTATGAAGGCTTGCACCTGTACACCAATATTAAGTTAGAATATACTACGCAAAGTAATTTCGCTTTCTTTTTTACTGCTTCCGGTTCTTTTCCTTTGCTGAATCGCTTTGTAGATAACGGCGACGAAAAGTATCACGATACTTTTAAAGGACAATTTTTTGTTGGTATAGGACTAACTCATTTTTACAAATCGAAACGAAAAATTGAAAAAGATGACAAACCCAAAGAACAATTTTAATTCGTAATTTTAAACCCAATAAAAAATGGAACTACTTTTTAAAAATATAGAGCGCCAAATTTCTTTGAGCGATAAGGATAAAAAAATTCTTGCAGAATCTTTTCGTATAAAAAAAATAAAGCGCAGGCAATTTTTGGCGGAAGCCGGAGAACCTACTAAATATCTTTATTTTGTTTTGCAAGGCTGTTTACGCGCTTATTACATTGATAAAAATGGCTTTGAGCATGTAGTAAGTTTTGCCATTGAAGATTGGTGGATGAGTGATTTTGGTTTTCATTCGGGCAGCCCTTCTATACTAACAATTGATTCATTGGAAGATTCTGAAGTGCTTTACATTGATAAAGCATCAATGGATAGATTGTATGACCAAATTCCTCAACTCGATCGTTATTTCCGTATCATTCTACAAAACGCTTTAATGGCGCAAATGCAACGCATTATGCAAATGAATAGTTTCACGGCCGAGGAACGTTATGTTGCCCTTCAAAAAAAGTATCCGCAGTTTGTAAAACGCATTCCGCAAAAGTATTTGGCTTCTTACTTGGGTATTACCCCGGAGTTTTTAAGCAAACTCAAAAAGCAATTACTTCGCGCTAAGTAAAAATACATAACTTGCTCTCTGTGCCCTTTTGGCAGCTTACTCAAAAACCTTACCTAAAAACTATGTTTCTATATGATTAAATATATTTGACTAAGCAGGAAGTTAATCTAGATTAATTTTATTTCTTATTCTGTTTTATTACCGAGTGAAGAACAGGTTACATATCTTTGTATTATAAAACTAAAACAAATTAAAATGAATATGAAAAAAATAACAATTGCCCTTTCAACTATTTTAGTAGCGGGGACATTAAACGCACAAAACACAAATTGGAATTTAGACAAAACCCATTCATCAGTCGGGTTTTCTATTGAACACATGGTTGTATCAGAAACCGTTGGTCAGTTCAATGATTTCAGCACCAACATAAAATCAGATAAAGATAATTTTACGGATGTAAAAGGAGATTTAACCATACAGGTTTCTTCAATCGATACCAAAGATGCTAAACGCGACGGGCATTTAAAAAGTCCGGATTTTTTCGATGCGGAAAAAAACCCGACAATTAAATTTGAGATAGTAAAGTTTTCTAAAGTAAAAGGTAAAGAATACAAATTAGTAGGTAATTTAACTATGCATGGTATTACGAAATCGGTTACGTTAAAAGGAAGTTTTGGCGGCATTGTAAAAGATCCTTATGGAAATACCCGCACAGGAATTAAAGTTACTGGAGAAATTGACCGTTACGAATTTGATTTAAAATACAACGCGGCTATGGAAGCGGGGGGATTAGTGATTGGGAAAAAAGTAAACATTAACTGTAATATTGAAATGACTAAAGCAAAATAATAATTTGGTTTAAAATTTAAGTAAAAGCCGGTCGCCTAAAGAAGGAGGTCGGCTTTTTCAATTTATTTAATGCGGTTTTTCTTTTCAAATTCTTTTATCATTTCCTGGTCTGATTTGCCCATCATTTTAATAGCGGCATCAGCATCTTTTGCCAGATCTGATTTTGGAAATTTTTCTTTTACTTCCATATACAGGGCTTTTGCTTTAATGTAATTACTCAATTTGAAATCGTACAAGTTTGCCATTCTGAAAAGACAAAGATTGTTTAGTTTATAGGCAGGATATTCTTCGTAGCACTTAGTATAAAATCCAATGGCACGATAAGGTTGATGAATGTTCTCGGAAAGTTCTCCCGCCTTAAATAAATAATCGGCGCAACGATAATTTTTAAAATAGTTTTGATAGTAGGTCTCGTAAAGCGCAACCATTTTTTTTGCTTTATCCTCATTTAATTCCTGAGCAGCGTAAAGTTCTTTTTCCAAATCTGTTATTTGTTTTTGCAAATCTCCTTCGGGAGGAGCTTCAATTTTTGCAATTGGCTCAGCAGTTTTCGCGATTGAGTCACCGTCTTGTTTTATGTTTTCTTTCCCGTTATTTTGATTACAATCAGTAAACAATAAAACAACAAAGTATAAAATAATTATTTTTTGCATAAACTATTTTTTACCCTGATAAACTTTTGTTTTATAATCGGTAGAAAATTTCCCTTTTGTAATATCATTTAATTTCCCTGCTAATAATTTTCTTTTAAAAGCAGAAATTCTGTCGGTAAAAAGTTTACCGTCAATATGGTCGTATTCGTGTTGAACAATACGTGCGGCCAGGCCATCAATAACCTCGGTATGTTTTTTAAAATGAGCATCGTAATACTCAACGGTAATAGTTGGTTTACGGAGTACATCTTCTCTTATTTTGGGGATACTTAAGCAGCCTTCGTTAAATTTCCACTCGGTGCCTTTTTCTTCAAGAATTTTTGCGTTAATAAAAACACGTTTAAAATTTTTAAGAAACTCCATTTCTTTTTTACTGAGTTTGTCTTCTTCCTCATCATCTTCATCCACTTCGCTAAACGGACTTGCATCAACAACAAACAAACGAATGGCTTTACCAATTTGTGGAGCGGCTAAACCAACCCCTTTGGCATGATACATGGTTTCAAACATATTGGCAATAAGCTCGTCTATGCTTGCATAATTTTTATCAATATCAACGCCTGTCTTTCTAAGAACCGGATCGCCATATACTACAATAGGTAAAATCATTTCAATTTATTTTTATCCTTCAATCGCTTTAACTCCCGGTAAACTTCCTTGCTCAATATATTCAAGTAATGCGCCCCCACCGGTAGAGACATAACTTACTTTACTTGCCATTTTATATTTATTGATGGCGGCAACTGAATCTCCGCCACCAATTAAACTGTAAGAACCATTGGAAGTAGCTTTTACAATGCTTTCGGCTACAGCTTTAGTTCCGGCTTCAAAATTACTCATTTCAAAAACACCCATGGGGCCATTCCATAAAATAGTTTTAGAAATTTTAATTACATCTGCAAAATGAGCGACGGTTTTCGGCCCGATATCTAAACCCATCCATCCATCGGGAATTGTATTGATAGCAGAATTTTTATGATTGGCATCGTTTGAAAAATTATCCGCAATAACTGCATCGCTTGGTAAATGTAATTGTACGCCTTTTTTTTTTGCTTTAATAATAAGGTCTTTTGCAATTTCTAAACTATCGTCTTCACAAAGCGATTTGCCAATTTTTCCACCCATAGCTTTTATAAATGTAAATGCCATGCCTCCGCCAATGATAATGTGTTGTGCCTTGTTCATCAATTGTTCGATGATTAAAATTTTGTCAGATACTTTTGCCCCACCTATAATAGCCGTAAAGGGTTTTTCGGAATGATTTAAAACTTTTGTAATGTTTGTCACTTCTCCTGCCATTACATAACCAAAACATTTATGCGCGTCATCAAAGAATTTTGCAATGATTGTTGTAGAAGCATGTGCACGATGTGCGGTTCCGAAGGCATCGTTTACATAAATATCTCCATGCTTAGAAAGTTTTTGTGCGAAAGCCTCATCTCCTTTTTCTTCTTCTTTATAAAAACGTAAATTCTCTAATAATAAAACTTCTCCACTTTTTAAGGCAGCCGATAGTTTAAATGCTTCCTCTGAAACACAATCACTCACAAATTTTACATCAATACCTAAAGCGGCAGAAACATTTTTTAGAATGTGTTTAAGAGAATATTTATCGGCAGGGCCTTCTTTGGGCCTTCCTAAGTGAGACATCAATACCACACTCCCGCCATCTTTTAAAATTTTTTTAATGGTTGGAACAGCAGCTTTTATTCTTGTTTCGTCGGTTACTTCAAATTTTTCATTTAAAGGCACATTAAAATCTACACGGATTACGGCACGTTTGCCTGAGAAATTTATGGAATCTACTGTTTTCACTTGTAGTTATTTGTTATCAGTTAATGGTTATATGTTATTAGTGTTTTTTATTTTTTATCGTTTGCGATTAACAGATAACTAACAACTAATAACTTTTTACTTTTTACCTGTGCTCCCAAAACCGCCTGCGCCACGGGTTGTGTCTGTTAGCGAATCAACCACATTCCACTCAGCGTTTTCGTGTTTGGCAATTATCATTTGCGCAATGCGTTCCCCATCATCAACAATAAAAATTTCATTTGATAAATTAACCAACAAAACTTTTATTTCTCCACGGTAATCTGCGTCAATTGTCCCCGGTGAATTTAAAACTGTTACCCCGTTTTTAAAAGCCAATCCGCTGCGCGGACGAATTTGTGCTTCAAAGCGAGGGGGTAACTCTATAAATAAACCGGTTGGTATTAAAGCACGTTCAAGAGGTTTTAATTCAACCGGACTTAAAAGTTCTGCGCGCAGATCCATACCTGCACTTAAGTCGGTAGCGTAAGTTGGTAACGGGTGGCGACTTTTGTTTACTATTTTAATCTGCAACATTTATTCGTTTTAAATTAGGGAGTTCAAATTTAATAAACAACCAGCAATAAACTAAGAGTAAAATATTATTTAAAGCTAATTCAATAAACATATTTCCAGTCCTGTCTTTCCACAATAAGGAAACAAAATAAAATGCAAGGGCAAATCCCAAAAAGAAAACAAAACTGCGTACATTATATTTTGTTGGATAGTATTTCTGCGAAAGGAAATACGAAACCACCATCATACTTCCATAAGAAATTAATGTGGCCCAGGCACATGCCATATAGCCGAACTTAGGAATGAAAGCAAAATTTATAATAAGAGTCAGACTTGCCCCGAAAATAGTAATGTAAGCGCCGAAACGTGTTTGCCCGGTTAGTTTGTACCATACCGAAAGGTTAAAGTAAATGCCTAAGCAAAGATTTGCAATTAATAAAATGGGTACAACCCCCATTCCTTCCCAATAGGCGGGGCTAACCATGTTGCGAATTAATTTAAGATTCATAGTTGTTGCCAGGAACAGAAATGCACAGGCTATGACAAAATACTTCATCACTAAAGCATTTAGCTTGCGTGAATCTTCATTTTTTGCGTGACTGAAAAAGAAAGGTTCTGCTGCAAATTTAAATGCCTGAATAAAAATTGTCATGAGGATAGAGATTTTATAACACGCTCCGTAAATACCTAATTCCCGCATTCCGATTTCTTCCGGCAATAGTTTTTCTAAAATAATTCTGTCAAACGTTTCGTTTATCATTCCGGCTAAACCAAGAATTAACAATGGAAAAGCGTATTTGAACATTCTTAGCCAAAGCTCTTTGTCAAACTTATAGGGGAATCCCAAAAATTCTTTATACAGCAGTAATAATGAAAATGCATTGGCAAGTAAGTTGGCAAGAAATCCGTAGCCGATACCTATTTCCGGGTTGTAGAAACTTCCGAGCGTTGAAGTGGTGTTAGTAAGCAAATCATTTTCATAAGCAGGTTTGCAAAGCAGGAAGAAAAATAAATTCAATCCGATATTCACCACCATATTTAAAATATTGATGAGAGCAAACTTGAAGGGTTTGTTTTCTGAACGAAGACGCGCAAACGGAATGGCAGTAATTGCATCAACTGCAATGAGCATCACCGCCCATTGAATAAAATTTACGTTGTTGTCATACCCTAATTTCCCCGCAATGTAATGCGAAAAAGCTAAGCCGATTATTGCAAAAAGAAAAGTGCTACCGATTAAAGAAATTAAAGCGGTGCTGTAAACCTTGCTTTTATCTTCTGCCTTATTTATAAAATTAAAAAAAGCAGTTTCCATTCCGTAACGCACAATGATATTGAAAAAGGAGATGTATGCGTAAATCTGTGTATTGATACCAAACTCTGCCGGCTTAGTAAAAACGTAAGTATATAAGATAACAAGCAGATAACCCAAAAATCTGGGCAAAACAGTACTTAGCCCGTAAATAGCGGTTTGTCCGGCCAGTTTTTTGAGAGGATTAGGCAATCGTTTTAAAATTTAAAACAGAAAATTACGATTTAATTTTTTGAATGAGTGCCGTTGTTGAAAACCCTTGTGTAAGTTCAATTGTAACGATTTCTCCTCCTTTAGCTTTTACAATATCAGCGCCTGCAATATCTTCGGGTTTGTAGTCGGCACCTTTTACCAATACATCAGGCTGTACAATTTTTATTAATTCGTAAGGGGTATCCTCATCAAATAATACAACCGCATCAATTAAAAGAGAAGAAGCCAAAAGCATAGCCCTTGCTTGTTCGGTATTTATGGGCCTTTCAGGCGATTTATTTAAACGTTTTACTGAAGCATCGCTGTTTAAGCCAAGCACTAAAACATCTCCCAAATCACGTGCTTTGCTCAGGTAATCTATATGTCCGCGATGTAAAATATCAAAACAACCATTGGTAAAAACGATTTTTTTACCGAAAAAGCGCCATAAGTTTAAGCGATGCACAAGATTTGCTCCGGAAAGAATTTTTTCTTCAAGTATTTTTTGGTATTCCATCTTTATCGCGATTTAATAGTGGTAAAAGTAAAAAACAAAGCCCGCCAATTACAATAATGGCAATAAATTGTGCGCCCCAAACTATCCAGGGGAATGAGATAGAGATATGTCGTGCCACCCCATAAAATATAAGAACCTGCGTGGCAATTATCTGGTAAGCGCCAATGCCGCCCGGACTAACCATAACACCCAGTGTACCGAAAAGTAAAACAGATAATGCAGGCTTGAGCCCGAGGGTTTTTGTTTCATTAAAACACCAAAAGCAAATGTACAGACTTAAAAAATACAGGAACCAGATTAAAAAACTTTGAAAAATAAATGCATAAGGGCGTTTTAAATCTTTCACAGACTTTAATCCATCAACAAAATTTGCAAATAGCTTCCCGATTTTTCCTCCTAGTAAAGATTTAATTTTTTTTCTAAATAAAAATAAAATGAAGACAAAGCTAAGTACCACGCATGTAAGTATAATAAGATAAGTTGTGTTATGAATAAGGCCTCCAAATTTAGTGGATAAAGGTTGTAATACATACATGTTTGTCAACCCGGTTAGTTCGGTAAACTGAACGGCGAGTGTAATAAAAAACAAAACGAGGAACAATGCCAAATCAATTATGCGTTCTGTAATCACGGTACCTAAGGCGGCAGTAAATGGAATTTTTTCATAGCGCGCTGCAACACCACATCGGCTCAATTCTCCGGCGCGGGGCACGGCAAAATTTACCACGTAACCAATCATAACAGCGGCAAAAGAATTTTTAAAAGAAATGCTGTGTCCCAGTGGTTGCAATAAAGAATTCCATCGGTAAGCACGAACAACGTGTGCTAAAATACTAATGACGGCAGAGATTATAACAATAAAATAATCGGCTTCTTTAAAAGATTGTTTAGTTGTTTCTATATCGGCATCGGGTATGTTATGTATAGACAACCATACTAAACCAATTCCAATTGCGCTAAACAAAACAAGCTGCAATATGGATTTTATCTTCGGATTCAAATTATGATTTTAAGCGATTGGTTTTTGTATCAGGGAAAACAACAATGGGCTTATGTGTTTTTCTTTCGTCATAACTGATAAACGCATAAGAGACTATAATTATTTCATCTCCTACTTTTACTTTATGCGATGCGGGTCCATTTAAGCAAATAATACCTGAACCTCTTTTGCCTTTTATTACGTAAGTATGAAAACGTTCTCCGTTACGATAATTATAAATATCAACTTTTTCATTCTCGCACAAATCGACAGAATCCATTAAATCTTCATCGATGGTAACGCTGCCAATATAATCTATGTTAGCTTCGGTGATAGTTACTCTGTGCAATTTCGATTTTAAAACCTCTATATTCATTTCGCTTGCAAAGGTAGGAATTATTTACCTGCTAAATTGGTTTTAGTATATTGAAAAAAGGCTTTTGTAAACCTTTAATAAGAGGTGGTATTAAATAGGAAAAATCTATTTAGACTTGGCGTTTGCCATTAGATATTCGCGGTTCATGCGAGCGATGTTCTCTAAAGAAATTCCTTTAGGACATTCAATTTCGCAAGCGCCGGTGTTGCTGCAATTTCCAAATCCTTCTTCATCCATTTGAGAAACCATGCTCATTACGCGTGTTTCTTTTTCAACTTTCCCTTGTGGTAATAAAGCTAATTGAGAAACTTTTGCTGAAACGAATAACATAGCTGATCCGTTTTTGCAAGTAGCTACGCAAGCACCACAACCAATACAAGCTGCTGCATTAAATGCGTCATCTGCATCATTTTTCGGAATTAAAATATTGTTGGCGTCTTTTGCACTTCCGGTATTTATAGAAACGAAACCACCTGAAGCAATAACTCTATCGAATGCGCTTCTGTCAACAGCCAGATCTTTCACTATAGGAAATGCTGTGCTGCGCCATGGTTCAACTATAATAGTATCTCCGTCTTTAAAACTGCGCATGTGCAATTGGCAAGTGGTAACTCCCTTTACCGGCCCGTGCGGGCGACCATTAATAAACATACTGCACATACCGCAAATCCCTTCACGACAATCGTGATCGAACGCGATGGGATCTTTTCCTTCATTAATGAGTTGCTCATTGAGCACATCAAACATTTCTAAAAAACTCATATCCGGAGAAATTCCTTTTACCGGATAAGTTTCCAAAGCGCCTTTAGCATCTTTGTTTTTTTGTTTCCAAACCTTTAAGGTTAAATTCATGTTTCCACTCATATTATGCGTAGTTACGTTGTGCTAATTTAATATTCTCAAACTTTAATTCTTCCTTGTGTAATTCAGAACTGCTTGCTCCTTTATATTCCCAAGCTGCTACGTAAGCGAAGTTATCATCATCACGTAAAGCTTCTCCTTCCGGAGTTTGGTATTCCTCACGGAAATGCCCACCGCAACTTTCGTTACGATTCAAAGCATCTTTACACATTAATTCTCCCAATTCTAAAAAATCGGCAACACGACCTGCTTTTTCTAGCTCAGGATTAAATTCATTTGCATCTCCTGTAACACGAACATCTTTCCAAAACTCCTCGCGTAGGTTTTGTATTTCAGTTATGGCAGAAGTCAATCCTTCTTTGTTACGAGCCATTCCGCATTTGTCCCACATAATCTTTCCAAGTTTTTTATGGAAGTGGTCAACAGATTTTGTTCCTTTTATCGTCATCAGTTTATTGATGCGCTCTTGTACATCAGCTTCTGCTTTTACAAACGCTTCATGATCGGTAGGAATTGATTTAGTACGAATCTCTTCCGATAAATATTCTCCGATAGTATATGGAATTACAAAATATCCGTCAGCTAACCCTTGCATCAAAGCAGATGCTCCTAAACGATTTGCTCCGTGATCAGAAAAATTTGCTTCACCTAAAGCGTACAATCCCGGCACGGTTGTCATTAAATTATAATCAACCCATAAGCCACCCATTGTATAATGCACGGCAGGATAAATTCTCATTGGTAATTCGTATGGATCTTCGCCTGTGATTTGTTTGTACATATCAAACAGGTTACCATATTTTTCTTTTACAACAGCCATTCCCAGTTCACGAATTTTTTCTTTCGTTGCGTTGTGTAAGCCTTGTTTACTGACTTCAATATTTCCGTAACGCATCATGTTAGCAGAAAAATCTAAATACACGGCCATTTTACTTACACCAACTCCATAACCTGCATCGCAACGTTCTTTTGCGGCGCGAGACGCAACATCACGAGGAACTAAATTTCCGAAAGCAGGATAACGACGCTCTAAATAATAATCTCTTTCTTCTTCCGGAATATCAATCGCTTTTCTGGCATCGTCTTTCTTTTTCGGAACCCAAATTCTTCCGTCGTTACGAAGTGATTCTGACATCAAGGTCAATTTCGATTGATGATCTCCGCTGACAGGAATACAAGTCGGGTGAATTTGTGTATAACAAGGATTTCCGAAGTAAGCACCTTTTTTATGTGCTTTCCAAGCGGCTGTAACATTACAACCCATTGCGTTTGTAGAAAGATAAAAAACATTTCCATAACCACCTGTACATAAAAGTACGGCGTGACCAAAATGTCTTTCTAATTTTCCTGTGATAAGATCGCGCGCAATAATACCGCGGCATTTTCCATCAATATTTACCACGTCTAACATTTCATGACGCGCCATTAATGTTACAGCTCCCATACCAACCTGGCGTTGTAATGCAGAATATGCACCTAATAATAATTGTTGTCCGGTTTGTCCTGCTGCGTAAAAAGTTCTTTGTACTTGTGTTCCACCAAATGAACGGTTGCTTAGTGTTCCGCCGTACTCACGTGCGAATGGAACGCCTTGTGCTACACACTGATCAATGATCGCACTTGATACTTCGGCTAAACGATGAACATTTCCTTCGCGTGCGCGATAATCTCCACCTTTAATTGTATCGTAGAATAAACGGTAAACACTGTCGCCATCATTCTGATAATTTTTTGCTGCGTTGATTCCGCCTTGTGCTGCAATAGAGTGTGCGCGACGTGGAGAATCCTGAAAACAAAATACTTTTACTTTGTATCCCATCTCAGCTAAAGAAGCTGCTGCAGATGAACCTGCTAAACCAGAACCAACGATAATAATTTCGAGGCTGCGTTTGTTGGAAGGATTTACTAAGTGAACGCTGGAACGGTATTTGTTCCATTTTTGATCTATCTCTCCCTGAGGAATTTTTGCGTCTAATTTTGATGATGAAGTTGCCATATCTTTTTAAATTCTAATTTCTAAAAACTAAATTATTTGATAATTCCTAAGTACATGGTTATCGGCATAGCTGCAAACAACGCGCAAACAACAAGAGAAAAAATTGCTCCCGCCTTTTTAATGAAAGGATTATATTTTGAATGATTTAATCCTAATGTTTGAAATGCAGATGGAAAACCATGCAATAAATGATAACATAGAGAAATAACGCCTACTAAATAAATACCAACAAAAAGCGGATTAGCAAAAACGCGTTTCATGTTAGCAAATGTGTCATGTTCTTCATGATTAAAAACAGCAATTTTTGTTGGAATCCAGAAATTTGCCCAATGCACCACAAAAAAGATAAGTAATAAAGAACCTAAAATTCCCATAGAGCGGCTGTACCATTTACTATTAGAACCTCCATCCGTCATGGCATATTTTACAGGACGCGCCTTATTGTTTTTTAAAGTCAAAAGCAAAGCTTGTATCATGTGTAGGAAAATTCCGGCAAAAAGACCAACTTCCATGATGCGTATAAAAATATTATGTGCCATAAATCCGGCTGCCGCATTAAATAATACGCCGCCATCATTCACAAAAATGCAGGAGTTGATGGATACGTGCACCACTAAAAAGGATATCAGGAATAAACCTGTTAAGCCCATTACTAGTTTTTTACCGATACTTGATTGCAGGAAATTTTCTTTGCTCATAATTAGAATTTACTTAACGATTGCAAATGTAACCGCGTAGGTCGTAAAATCAAAACAAAAGGGCAAGCATTTATCAAAACCTAATAATAAAAGGGTCTATAAGACGTTTTAAGGGGTAATTTCGTACCTTTACGGCTTAGTTATTTTATGCAAAAAGCTATTTTCAGACCTTTATTCTCCTTATTTGGAATTATTCTTTCTTTGGGTCTTTTTGCCCAGGAACAGTATCCTGTTTCATTTACGACTGAATTCAAAAAAATTTCCGCAACCGAGTATGATATCGTATTTAAAACCACTATTGAAAATGGGTGGCACATGTATTCACTGGTTCGGAATCCTGATTGTGACGACACGACGAAAAACTTGACCTGTCCAAATGCAACGGAAATAACTTTCGCCAAATCCGCCGCTTATGAACTGGTTGGAAAGCCAATCGAAAGTAAACCAATCAAAGAGTTTGATAAAGTATTTGAAATCGATGTGTTGTATTTTGAACACACTGCCACTTTTACACAGCGAATAAAACTTAAAACAGATAAAACACTTAAAGTTTCCGGTAAGTTTTTTTGTCAGTTCTGCACTGATAACAAATGTTCTCAATTTCAACCTGAAAAAAAATTCTCGGTAGAAATAAAAGGACTTGAACCGGACACAATTAAAAAATCGGCATCAGATACTGTTGTTCCTTCAGTTTCTACAGAACCCCCGGTTCCTGAGAGTGTAAGCACAACAATAACCACAAATACTTCGAGTGAAGTAAGCAAAGATCCTTGGTGGTTAATACTTTTAAAAGGAATTGGTTTTGGATTGGCAGCATTAATAACTCCTTGCGTTTTTCCAATGATACCGATGAACGTAAGTTTCTTTTTAAAGCGTAACAAAAAACGCAGCTCCGCAATTAAAGAAGCTATGTTCTTCATGCTTTCTATTGTAGTTATTTATACTGCACTCGGATTATTAATTACCGCAGTATTCGGTGTAACAGCATTAAACGCAATTGCATCGAGCGCATCTTTCAATTTAATTTTCTTTGCGTTGCTTGTCGTATTTGGAATTAGCTTTTTAGGAGCCTTTGAAATTGTATTGCCCAGTTCTTGGATAAATAAAATGGATGCACAAGGCGACAGAGGCGGATGGCTCGGAATATTTTTCATGGCCACAACTTTATCTCTCGTTTCTTTTTCCTGCACAAGTATTTTTATCGGAACACTTTTGACTGAAGTCACGAGTTCGGCTGTTGGTCCGCTGCTTGGTTTTCTCGGCTTTGGTTTGGGATTTGCGCTTCCGTTCGGCTTCTTTGCTATTGTACCAAGTTGGTTACAGAGTATGCCAAAATCAGGCGGATGGTTAAACACAGTAAAAGTTACATTAGGATTATTAGAGTTAGCGCTCGCTTTAAAATTTGCGTCTAATGCAGATTTAGTTTATCAGCAACATATTTTAACGCGTGAAGTATTTTTAACGTTGTGGATTATTCTTTTTGCAATTACCGGAATTTATTTAATGGGTTGGTTTAAACTTTCACACGATTCTCCAATGGAATATCTTACTATTCCACGTTTGTTCTTCGCTATTTTTGCTTTTGCGTTTTCTGTTTATATGATTCCCGGATTATTTGGCGCACCGTTAAAATTATTGAGTGGTATTATTCCTCCTTCAACGTATGCAGAGTGGCAGGGAAATACAAGTTCTGTTCTTGTAACAAATAATCAAAATTCATCTTCTGCATTAGCAAATAAAATGGTTGCAGGTCCGGAAGGATTAAAAGTTTTTCATAATGATTACGAAAGTGCTTTAGCTTATGCCAAAGAAGTAAAAAAACCTTTGCTGATTGATTTTACCGGTCACGCCTGTGCAAACTGTCGTAAGATGGAAGATAATGTTTGGCCCGATCTGGAAGTGAAAAATATTTTTGCAAACGATATTGTAATCGTTTCATTATTTGTAGATGACAGAGAAGAGCTTCCAAAATCAGAACAAAAAGAAGTTGTGTGGCGCGATGATAAAGTCGTGCTTGAAACAATGGGTATGAAATGGGGTTATATGCAGGATGTAAAATATAAAATTAGCTCGCAACCTTATTATGTGATTGTCGACCACGATGAAACTTTACTAAGCGAAAAAGGAATTGGTTACGATACAGGCAAAGACATTCCCGTCTTTAAAAGTTGGCTCAACAATTCCTTAACTAAATTTAAAGAGAAGCATAAATAAAATGCAAACTCCAAAATCTGATTGGGACAGGCTCCTCGAAATTCTCACCGAAAAATTTGGCATTGAGCCCGATTTGCAAGCCGTCATGTTTTTAATTGGCGTGCAGGAATTGGGAATGGGCAGCAAAAAATTTAAGAAAGACGAAAAAATAAATCTCATGCACATTGCTATTTGTACAGTGCTTGAACCCTACGGCTATTATGAATTTGAAGGAAGGGACAAAGACGGGTGGCCGCATTTTAAATTAAAAGAACAATTACCATTCTTAAAAGGTGCCGAACAAAATAACCTGATGATTAAAGCAGTGATAGAATATTTTAAGAAGAATGATATTTTGGTTTAAAACTTTAAACGCAAAGGGCACAAAGTTTTTTCGTAAAGAAAGCTACAAAGAAAAATTTATTTAACACAAAACCTCTGCGCACTCTGCGTGTATTTTCTCAGCGTTCTTTGCGGTTAAATGAAAAGTCCCGACGAGAGTGCCGGGACTTCTTCATTTAAAGCAAACCAAGTTTACTTAGAGCAGCAATCGCAGCAACTGCAATCATCGCATCCGGGACAAGCCGAGCAGCAATTTTTTTCGCACGTTGTGTTATCGCTTTTTTTACTTGCGCTGTTAGCAGCATATACTGAGGCGCCTGCAAGCATAATAGCTGCAGTAACACCAATGATTAATTTTTTCATTGTTATTTTTTTTAAATTGATTAATTGAAATCGTAATAATTCTCCCCTTGAGGGGAGACAGTCATGTTCTGTTCCGCTTAGCGGAACGAACGACAGAGGGGTGTTACTCAGGAGGCTGGAAACACTGAGAAGTGAAACCAGAAAGGAAATTTAAATTTTGAATAATAGTTAAAGAAGTGCGCTCTGAATTTCTCGCAAAAGAAAATGCTTCTTTCTCTACGGTAGCTGTAAAGCAGCAAGAACAAATAGAGCAGGGGATACATAATCCACCCGAACAACAATCTTTATCATTTTCTTTGCAGGGCTTGTTTTCTTTTTTCTTGCTTGTGTCTTTGGTGCAGCAATCTTTTCTTGCAGTAGATTTTTTCTTACAGCATGATTCTGTGCTTTGCATTGCCTTACATGCGGCAGCCACCGCAGGTTGTATAGTTAGTAAGCTAAACCAAAAAAGTAATATGCTTGCTGTTAGTTTCATTATTGTACTGTAAAGATACGAAAAACCGTGCCGCTTTTCCAACATTAACATATTTTAATATTGCTTACTAAAATTATTTCTGAGATAATAATTTAATCGCTTGAGGAAGAATAAGCTCTTCCCACGCGGCATATTCTTTAGCTGATGGATGAAGTCCGTCGTCAGCCACTAAAGAAAGATCATCCTTCATTTTTTTTGAGAGGTTGAATATATCCACACAGACAAGACCTCTCTTTTTTGCCTCTGCTTTAATAATGGTGTTGAATTCTGTTACGCCTTTAGAAATATCTCTTCCGCTACCGTAATTTCTCCCTTCGGGGGTTACCCCAAAATCGGGAATGGTTATGAGAATAATGTTTTTCTTGTTGGATAGTTTACTCTGAACATGATTAAGAATGAACTCAAGATTTGTATGATAGGTTTTTGTATCCACACCTCTCACCCAATCATTGACTCCAATAAGAACAGTGACGAAGTCGGCATTGCTGTTATCAAATACAGGCAGTTCTTCATCAATTACTTGTTGGGTGCTAAACCCGTTCCTTGCCGGATTGGCAACTAAAGCGGTTGCAATTTGCTTATCGTTTAAATGTTGTGTCAACAGAACCGGCCATGCTTCTTCTTCTTTAGCTCCTGTGCCGATGGTGTAGGAATCTCCCAATGAAATGTAACGCATTAGTTTTTTATTTTGACTTTGTGAAGACATGAACGTAATGAGAATTAATAAGGCTATGAAGGAACGCATGTTTTGATTTTGTTTATCAAATATAAAAATAAAAGCCACTCCTTTCGAAGTGGCTTCTCAATGATTTTACCATAATCCGACCCCTCTGCCTTCGGCATCTCCCCTCTGAGGGGAGAAACTTTCCTCCGATGAGTATTTCTACTACGATCCGCAAGCCTCGCAATCCTCCGGATTATCGAGAGAGCAACTTAGTTGCGCTGCTTTTTCTTCTTCAGAAATAATGTGTGCTTGTCCGCGCTCAACTAATAGGGCGTCTTCATTACCAAGCACTGTTAATTTTTTATCTAAAGCACCTTGGTCAACTGTAAACTTAATTGCATCAGCAGCAGCTTTTGTACGTAAATAATACATGCCTGTTTTTAAACCTTTTTTCCAGGAGAAGAAATGCGCAGAAGAAAGTTTAGCAAAGTTTGCATCCAGTATAAATAAATTTAACGATTGGCTTTGGCAAATGTATGCGCCGCGGTCGGCAGCCATTTCTATAAGCGAGCGACCTTTAACTTCCCAAACTGTTTTGTAGATATCTTTAAGGTTCTCCGGAACTTCAGGAATATCCTGTACAGAACCGTTGGCTGCGATAATTTTGTTTTTCAAATTCTCGTTCCACAAACCAAGTTTTACTAAGTCTTTTAAAAGGTGTTTGTTCACTACCACAAACTCTCCGCTTAATACACGGCGTGTGTAAATGTTTGAAGTGTATGGTTCGAAACATTCGTTATTTCCTAAAATCTGCGAAGTAGAAGCTGTTGGCATTGGCGCCATTAATAAAGAATTACGCACTCCAAATTTTTTCACTTCTTCTTTTAATACATCCCACTCCCAACGTGCGCTTGGTGTTACGCCCCACATATCAAATTGGAAAATTCCTTTTGATACCGGTGAACCTGCAAATGTTTCATAAGCACCATCAATTTTTGCAAGGTCTTTACTTGCCGTCATGGCAGCGTAGTAAATAGTTTCAAAAACTTCTTTATTTAATTTACGTGCTTCTTCGCTTTCAAAAGAATAACGCATTAAGATAAACGCATCAGCTAATCCCTGAACTCCTAATCCAATCGGACGGTGACGCATGTTACTGTTACGTGCCTCAGGAATAGGGTAGTAGTTGCGATCGATAATTCTGTTTAAGTTTTTTGTAGCAACATAAGTTACTTCAAATAAACGTTGGTGATCAAATTCTCCGGTCTTCTCATTCACAAAACGTGGAAGAGCGATGGAGGCCAGGTTACAAACTGCAACCTCATCAGCGGAAGTATATTCTATAATTTCAGTGCAAAGGTTAGAAGATTTGATGGTACCTAAATTTTGTTGGTTAGATTTTCCGTTAGCGGCATCTTTAAACAACATGTAAGGATTACCTGTTTCAATTTGCGATTCGATGATAGCTGACCAAAGTTCGCGTGCAGGAATTTGTTTGCGGAAACGTCCTTCTGATTCGTATTTAGTATAAAGTGTTTCGAAAGCTTCTCCGTGGCAATCTGATAATCCGGGAGATTCATTAGGACACATCAAACTCCAGATACCTTCTTCTTCTACGCGTTTCATAAATAAATCCGGAATCCAAAGTGCGGTAAACAAATCGCGCGCGCGCATTTCTTCTTTACCGTGATTTTTACGGATGTCTAAGAAATTATAAATATCGGCATGCCATGGCTCAAGGTAAACTGCAATAGAACCTTTGCGTTTTCCGCCACCTTGGTCAACGTAACGTGCTGTTTCGTTAAACACTTTAAGCATTGGAATAATTCCGTTTGATGAACCGTTAGTTCCTTTAATGTAAGAACCTGTAGCGCGGATGTTGTGAATGTTGATACCGATACCACCTGCGCTCTGAGAAATTTTAGCACACTGTTTAAGTGTGTTGTAAATACCATCAATGCTGTCGTCCTGCATTTGTAATAAAAAGCAAGAACTCATTTGTGGTTTTGGTGTACCTGCATTAAATAATGTTGGCGTTGCGTGAGTAAACCAACGCTCGCTCATTAAGTTATAAGTTTCTAAAGCAGCAGTAATATCTTCTTTATGAATTCCTACAGCCACACGCATAATCATGTGTTGCGGGCGCTCGGCAACTTTACCGTTCATTTTTAAAAGGTACGAACGCTCTAAGGTTTTAAAGCCAAAATAATCGTAACCAAAATCACGATCGTAAATGATAGAAGAATCTAATGTTTGTGCATTAGCCATTACTATTTCATAAACGTCATCAGCAATAAGCGATGCTTTTTGTCCGGTTTTTGGGTCTAAGTAATTATATAAATCGTGAATAGTTTTAGAAAAAGACTTGGTAGTATTTTTATGCAGGTTAGAAACAGCAATACGCGAAGCTAAAATTGCATAATCGGGATGATTGGTTGTTAGCGAAGCAGCAGTTTCTGCAGCTAAATTATCTAACTCGGTAGTGGTAACACCATCATACAATCCTTCAATAACTTTCATGGCTACTTTAATAGACTCAACGTGTTCTGAGTCTAAGCTGTAGCAAAGTTTTTGTACGCGTGCGGTTATTTTGTCAAACTTAACCGTTTCCTGGGTGCCATCTCTTTTAATTACGAACATACCTTTTAGTTTTTTGAGTTTATACCGAGTGAATTAGAATCTGCAATTTAATTCTGGAATCACCCCTTTTTTAATGCTGTTTTTAATTCTATTAACAATCGTTTTTTAATTTCTTTAATTCTTCGTTTTTTTGCCGTGGGCACCTCTACGTGAGAGGGTGGTATCCCCAGACGAGGCTGTGTTCCTCGCTAACATTAACTAATTGTAAGCTTAATGATTAGAAATCTTCGTCGAGCTTAAACACGTTGTTCTGTGCGTTGTCTTTATTCATAACGCCGGCTTTTTGATACTCGGCTACGCGTTTTTCGAAGAAGTTTGTTTTGCCCTGCAATGAAATCATTTCCATAAAAGGGAAAGGGTTGCTTGCATTGTAAAACTTAGGACAGCCCAATGATACGAGCAGCCTATCGGCACAAAACTCAATGTACTGGCACATCATATCGCAGTTCATGCCGATAAGCTTTACGGGCAGCGCATCTGATACAAATTCTTTTTCAATGGCTACCGCATTGGTAATTACTTCGGTAACTTTTTCTACAGGTAATTTGTGTACTAACTGACTGTAAAGCATACAGGCAAAATCGCAATGTAATCCCTCGTCGCGAGAGATAAGCTCGTTGCTGAAGCTTAAGCCCGGCATTAAACCGCGTTTCTTTAGCCAGAAAATAGAACAGAAAGAGCCCGAGAAGAAAATACCTTCAACAGCCGCAAAGGCTATTAAGCGCTCGGCAAACGAACCGTTGGATATCCAGCGTAGCGCCCAGTCTGCCTTTTTCTTAACGCAAGGCACAGTGTCAATCGCGTGAAGCAGACTGTCTTTTTCAATCGGATCTTTAATATAGGTATCTATTAATAAAGAATAAGTTTCTGAGTGGATGTTTTCCATCATAATCTGGAAACCGTAAAAACAACGTGCTTCAGGGTACTGCACTTCGTTAAGGAAGTTAATAGCCAGGTTTTCATTTACGATACCATCGCTGGCAGCGAAAAACGCCAATACGTGTTTAATGAAATGTTTTTCGTCGTTATTAAGTTTGTTATCCCAATCAACCATGTCAGAACCCAAATCAATTTCTTCGGCGGTCCAAAAGCTTGCTTCTGCTTGCTTATACATTTGCCAGATGTCGTTGTGTTTGATAGGAAAAAGGACGAAGCGGTCTTTGTTCTCGGTCAGTAAGGGTTCATTTGCCATAAATGCGGTTATCTTATATATTGTTTAACTAATGCAGACAAAAAATGAATGACGTTTGCCATTCATTTCATCCAATTTTATTTACTTTTTCTAAAGAACTAGTTGTGTTTAAAAATCATCCCAAAATTTTCTTGCCTTCTGTTTTACAAAACAAGCAGAAAATAAGTGGGTATTCAAAAAATTAAATTAACATTTTACATGCAGTTTTTAACATTGTTTTTATCGACGAATTTTTTAGTAAATTGTTAGTAATTCGTAAAATCCCCGTCAATAAAGGGATGTGGGGCGATTAAAAATTTTCTAAAAAAAAATAAAAAATTTTTGGTAAAGTTTCAGAAAAATTATTAAGCCCATTATAGGGTCGGAATTTTTCTGGTTTTATTTTAAAAATAAACGGGTTTTTTGTTTTATTTTTATATCTTAATAAACTTCATCAAACAACTCAATTATGGACAAATTAAAGATGTCAGTCGTATTACCGGTCACGCCAAAAAAAATTTATGATGCCTGGTTAAACAGCAAAGAACACGCTGCTTTTACAGGAGGAGGAAAAGCAACAGCCTCTACCAAAGTAAAAGGAAAATTTACCGCATGGGATGGTTATATAAGCGGAGTAAATATTGATTTAAAAGAAGGAAAGAAAATTGTACAAGCTTGGCGCAGCACCGAATTTCCGGATGATGCACTTGATTCAATTTTAGAAATAAGTCTTGCTCCAAAAGCCGGGGGCAAAACAACTTTAACCTTAGCACATCTTAATATACCTAAAGGGCAAGCAGCTCAATACAAAACCGGTTGGAAAGATTTTTACTTCACGCCAATGAAAGCGTATTTTTCTAAGAAGAAATAAATTCTGTCAGGGCTAAAGCTCGCTCTTGAAGAGTGTATTGTTAACTCCGACCTTAAGGTCGGAGTTATTGATATAATAGTAGAAATGGGCTTTAGCCCTGACCCAAAACCTCCCGCAAAAGGGGTTAGTTTTTATTCCTGTTGATTTCCTATTTTTGCTCACCAAACATTGTACTATGAAAAAATTCATTCTTGGCTTTTCGGCTTTTGTCGTGATGGCCTTTACATTTATTAAAGACGATAAAGACAAAAAGAACTGGGATGTAAATAATCCTCCCGGAAAATATACAGAAACAGAATTTACTGTGAACGAAGGCACCTGGATGAGCCTCGATGTTTCTCCCGACGGAAAAGAAATTGTTTTTGATCTACTTGGCGATATATATAGTATGCCAATTACCGGAGGAGAAGCAAAATTATTACGTGGAGGATTGGCACTGGAAGTACAACCACGCTTCTCGCCCGACGGCACAAAAATTTCTTTTACCAGCGATGCAGGTGGTGGAGATAATATCTGGAAAATGAATAAAAACGGAACAGATGCAAAGCAAATCACCAAAGAGGATTTTCGTTTATTGAATAATGCTGTATGGACCACCAACGGAAATTATTTAATAGCGCGGAAACATTTTACATCTACGCGTTCATTGGGCGCAGGAGAATTATGGATGTATCATGTCAGTGGCGGAGAAGGAATTCAATTAACTAAACGTAAGAACGATCAACAAGATTTAGGAGAGCCTTGCGTTTCTCCCGATGGGAAATTCGTTTATTACAGCGAAGATGTTTATCCGGGTGGATATTTTCAGTACAACAAAAATCCAAATTCTCAGATCTATGTGATCAAGCGTTACAATTTAGAAAAAGGAGAAACAGAATTTGTTACAGGAGGAATAGGAGGGGCGCAGCGCCCGCAAATTTCTAAAGACGGAAAAACTTTAGCTTTTGTAAAACGTGTTCGTGAGAAAACAGTTTTGTATTTACGTAATCTGGAAACAGGCGAAGAATGGCCGATCTACGACAAACTAAATAAAGATCAACAAGAAGCCTGGGCAATTTTTGGAGTGTACACTAATTTCTCTTGGTTAGATGCAGACAATATTATTATTTGGGCGCAGGGAAAAATTCAGAAAATAAATAGTACAAATTCTCAGGTAACAGAAATTCCATTCACTGCAAAATGCAAACATAAGATACATGAAGCATTAAAATTCCCGCAGGAAGTTGCTCCCGATAAATTTACGGTAAAAACAATTCGTCACGCTGTAACTTCTCCCGATGAGAAATACATTGTTTTTTCGGGGACCGGATTTTTATGGAAAAAAGATTTACCGAGTGGAACTCCGCAACGTTTGACTTCCTCTACAGATTTTGAATACGAACCCTCTTTCTCTCCCGACGGAAAAGAAATTATTTACGTAACATGGAATGATGAACAAACAGGATCTATTTTAAAAATGAATTTATCAGACAAAAAAATAACCAAACTTTCTAATGAAAAAGGAATATTCCGCACACCACGTTTTTCTCCCGATGGAAAAAATATTGTGTATTGGAAAGAATCAGGTAATGATGCACAAGGTTTTTCTCATTGCGTAAATACAGGTTTGTATTGGATGAGTGCCGACGGAGGGAAAACAAATCTCATTACGAAAGAAGGAGAAAATCCACGTTTTGCAAAAGACGGAAAAAGAATTTTTTATCAAAGCGGTGATGATGGAGCTTATGCATATAACAGTTGTGATCTAAGCGGAAATGAAAAGCGCGTTCACTTCACATCCAAACTTACCAATGATTTTGTCCCAAGTCCGGATAATAATTGGATAGCTTACAAAGAATTATTTAAAGTTTATATAGCAGCATTTCCGCAAACCGGGAAAACAGTAGAACTTTCGGCAGGAATAAAATCTGTTCCGAACGCACAAGTAGCCCGCGATGCAGGAAGCAATATTCATTGGAGCGCCGATGGAAATAAATTACATTGGACTTACAGCGACGAATATTTTACCAATGACCTGAAAGATCGTTTTTCATTCTTACCAAATGCTTCCGCAAAAGTTTTACCAATGGATTCGGTGGGCGTGAAAATTAATTTAGTTCTTAATTCTGATAAACCTTCAGGATTTATTGCATTGACAAACGCACGCATCATTACTATGAAAGGCGATGAGGTAATTGAAGACGGAACAATTCTCATTCACGAAAATAAAATTATTGCCATTGGTAAAAACGCTGATGTAGAACTACCCGTAAATGTAAAACTGGTTAACTGCAGCGGAAAAACAATTATGCCGGGTATTGTTGATGTGCATGCGCACTTAGGTACATTCCGACAAGGATTGAGTCCGCAAAAGCAATGGCAGTATTGCGCTAACCTCGCGTATGGAGTTACAACCACACACGATCCTTCTTCCAATAGCGAAATGGTCTTTTCTCAATCGGAAAATGTAAAGTATGGAAGTATGATAGGACCAAGAATTTATTCAACCGGTCATATTTTATATGGGGCAGAAGGAGATTTTAAAGCGGTGATAAATTCTTTAGATGATGCAAAATCTGCTATTAAAAGAACTAAAGCTTACGGAGCATTTTCTGTAAAGAGTTACAATCAACCACGACGTGAACAAAGACAACAAGTTATTGAAGCGGCTTCACAAAATAATATGATGGTTGTTCCCGAAGGTGGTTCAACAACCTGGTATAATCTTACGCATATTTTAGATGGACATACTGGTGTTGAGCATAATTTACCTGTTGCACCATTGTATGATGATTTTATAAAATTATGGGGCGCAAGTAAAACAGGATATACGCCAACTCTTATTGTTTGTTACAATGCAATAAACGGAGAAGACTATTGGTATCAGAAAACTGATGTATGGAAAAAAGATCGTTTATTAAAATACACTCCTCGTTTTATAATTGATGCTCGCTCTCGTCACAGATTAATGAGTCCGGATGAAGAATTTGAGAATGGAGTAATGTTGGTTTCTAAATCCTGCAAAAAATTATTGGGTGCCGGTGTTTGTGTAAACCTTGGTGCGCACGGACAATTACAAGGCCTCGGCGCTCATTGGGAATTGTGGTTATTACAAGCAGGAGGAATGACAAACATGCAGGCATTACGTTGCGCAACAATGAACGGCGCAAAATATTTAGGTTTAGATAAAGACATCGGTTCTTTGGAAAAAGGAAAACTCGCCGACTTAATTATTTTAGATAAAAATCCATTGGAAGATATTCATAACAGCGAGAGCGTTCGTTACACTATGATAAACGGTCGTTTGTTCGATTGCGAAACGCTGAGCGAAATAGGTAACTACGATAAAAAACGCAGCAAATTCTATTGGGAAGTTCCGGGTTATAGTCCGAATTTTAGCTGGCATGAGCAGGCTGTTGGGGATGAGGATTAGGAAATATTAAACTGTGACGTCCACAATTTCATTTTTCTTATAGAGATTTGGTAGATGTTTTGATTTAATACGAAACTGACTGCGTTTTTTTATTTTTGGTTTTGCATTGGCGTTTTCCATTTTAATTCCCGGGTCGTAGTAAATATTTCCGCTTGCCATTTGTCCAAGGAAAAGCTGAAAGTCGGTTCCTGTTCCAAGAATTATTTTGTTACCGTATTTGTATTGTCGTGCTTTTTCGGTTTCTGAAAGAGAAGGAACGTAGCACGCTTGATTATGTTTTCTATTCCAATGTAAAAGCATTGATGAAAAACTCCAAGATGCTGCTTCGTTATTTTGTTTGTCAACTAAAGCTATTCTTCCATTTGTGCTTCTAATTTTTCCGCTTTCGTTGTCAAAGCCGATTAGCTTCATTTCTAAATTTGTCAATTGATGTCTAACGTCAATTTTGTGAACGCCACCAAAATTCATTCTGTTTTCTTTTCCTGCTTTGTCTGCGTAGCCGTATTTTCTAATGAATGTTTCCGCACCTTTTGTTTTATAAATCCCGTCTGTTGGTTCGGGTGTCATTAAAGTAATTATTGCGGAATTTATTTTTGCAAAATT